>CEWG01025062.1_pt1 | contig 45715 bp, 49 predicted proteins | sample 361411 | NCBI WGS metagenome assembly CEWG01 (sample SAMEA2622173, study PRJEB7988) | marine metagenome | biome: marine biome (ENVO:00000447); feature: surface water layer (ENVO:00002042); material: "saline water (ENVO:00002010), including plankton (ENVO:xxxxxxxx)" | depth 5 m | reverse complement strand
GGTGGATACTTTCATGTCTCGAGATTCAAGAACTGGAAATAGTTTAATTGCTCCGAGAGGGCCATGTCCCGTACTTTTCGGAGTAAGAACAACATCATTCGATTCGGCTAAAGATTCGGCCCAATATCTGATCGATTCTAATGAAACTGAGCCAATCTCGGGTATGAGAGTTTTTATCACCAATCAGGCAAGTGACGATCACTTAGGAGAAAATATGGATGGAATCGTAGTTGAAACAGAAGTGCTTTCACGCGGAACTGTGGTGATAAATTGTCGTAATAATCAATTGGTTGCATTTTCCGAATCTGGAGACATAAAGTTGTTATCACAATGGTTAAAGGAAGGTGATGAAATACAATTTAATGGCTTGACCAGTGGTGATGGCACAGTACATTTAGAACGCTTGAAAATTACCAATCCTAGACCTAACAAAGTTAGACCGCTATGCCAAAAATGTGATGTTAGGATGAAATCTATGGGTAAAAATCAGCCGGTTAGGTGTCCTAAATGCAGAGATAAATCACCCAAACTTTGGCTTGAAGAAACTAGAGTACCACCGTTTAGAAATTGGGTACAAGCACCGCTCGATTCAAGGCGACACCTAACTCGTCCCTTGGAATGGTGTAATTTCGAATAAAAATTCGATTTTAGCCGGAAATTTAGGAAATAATCATATCTCATGCCAATAATTTACCATCATGGCAGATGAACAGACAACCAAGAATGTGGCATACATAATCCTTGGAATTTCATTCCTAGTCATGATTTGGTTCATATTAAAACAAGCCAAACAAAATATAGAAGACTCGATAGAAAGCGGTTTACCAAATATCGCAGGTAGTGATGAAAGGCCGGGTAATGCCATTAATCCTGAACAATTTGATGAACCTGATGATGATGCACTGGATGAAATGGCTGAACTTCTGCAGATGGATGAAGATTAATCTAATTCCATAAAACCTTGTTCGGTGAGTTCTAATCGTAGTTTTTTATCTCCGAAATTCAGTTCTCGTAACGGCCCATCTTTAGACCTAGAAAGAACAACAATTGAGAAGCCATACTCCAGCATCTTTTTCTCTGCCCTTGCATATTTCCTGCTTTCTCTTTGCCCACTGGCGTCAATACCGGCTTTGCTAATCAACAATAAAACGGTACGTTCGGGGATTTTCTCCTTCAGCCTTGCAACCTCTTCCACTATTGAATTTGGAATTTTTCCAGAACTTTGGCACCAGTCATCCATAACGATTAATCTGACAGAAGGCAGAGATTCAACCGCACTAGTGATCGTGTCGACTACCTTGTCAAATGAACTAGAAATAGACATTGCATGAAATTTGGCAGCGTCAGTCAGGGATAGACTTTGGAATAATTGAGAGAACCTTTTGTTATTCGGCATCTCCTCGCATACCCATAAAACTCGTCCACCATCCTGAATAACATCTGCAGCAATGTGTAACCCTAAAGAAGTTCCACCTACACTTCCTTCGACAGCTAGATGGATATTAGTTTCGTTGACTACTAATTTCCACCTGCGCATGTCGCTCCCACATTAACCAAGTGAATGACAGTTACGGAAATGGAAATACTCATGACCCCCCAATTATACGCATGCCTATGGCGAGTGGTGGGAATGAAGCCGATGCTTCGAAAAACGATGTTTCCACAATTCGCAAGGGTGAGCGAATACCTCGGCGTAGCCTTCCAGAATTTGACGAGGCAAGTAGTTTCTCAAATGCAATTAGACGAGATGGATTTATCGGAACCGCAATGGATGACAAGAATCAATTTGGACCTGTAGCGATGATGATTATGCTTCTTATTGTGGCAACAATTACCGGTTTTATGATAAAAATGATCGATATAATTATCAGTTCTTGAGTTCGATTTTAGTTTCTAAAGCATTGAAGGGTTTCATTGCTACACGAATAAATATGATTGCTAAAATTGTCGATACCACGAAAAATATTCCAACACTGGTCGATATATTATACCACATCATTCCAACTCCTACTAAAGAAATGTAGGCTACTAGTTGACATATTGCCGAAGCTTTTTGTAGTCTATCTCGCATATTGTCCTCTAGTGTAGTCTCGTTTTCTAATACAAATGTGTAGATTAAGAAATATATTCCCTGAAATGGTAAAGTTGCCGCAATAATAGAGAGAGCTAATTCCCTAATTTCAGTAGGGTTACGCTCCTGCTCAATACCCTGGAAGAGCATTACTGCAGTGTTAGTTCCTAACAAAGCAGCCATAATAGTCCATCTTTTGTCTTGAGATGATGTACGGCTTTCGACATTGACTGAACTATCTGCCATGATGTGTTGACTAGTTGAGGGATTATTATATTCCCCCAGTAAAAATAATCTATATCCTAATTTTTTGATAAAATTACTATTTCCAAAATTCAAAGTGAAATTTTATTCTGTAGTGTAGGAAGGTTCAAGAGTCTATTACAAGACCACTTATCATGGCCTTTTGTCCACTAGACTATCGATACGGATGCCAAGATTTCAAGCACATTTGGTCTGAAGTTGGCAGACATGAGAGACAACTCGAAGTTGAAAGAGCACTAATATGGGCTCACATGCAGTTAGGTAAAGTATCCAAAGATGACTACGAAGCAGTTGCTGCTATCGCAAATCCTGAGTCTGTATCCAAAGAACGGGTTTCAGAAATCGAGGCTGAAACCAAGCATGATATCATGGCATTGACCAAAGCCATGGCTGAAGCCGCAGGTGACGCTGGATGGTGTATACATTTAGGTGCTACATCAAATGATATCGTGGATACCGCTGTTGCCCTGCAACTTAGAGACAGCATTGTAATGCTGCGGGAGCAATTGTGTTTATTGATTGGAGTTTGTGCCGATGTGGCTGAACGAGAAAGAGACACCGTAATGTTAGGGAGAACGCACGGACAAGCGGCGGTTCCAATTACATTTGGCTTGAAGGCAGCCGTTTGGTTAGATGAACTAAGGAGACAACTAATCAGATTGGATGAAGCGACTGACAGAATTGCCGTAGGAAAATTCCTTGGCGCAGTAGGTACTGGTGCCGCTCAAGGAAAAAATGCTAGGGAACTTCAACGACTAATTTTGACTCACCTCGGCTTAGGTGTCCCACTCGCAACAACTCAAGTTGTTGGAAGGGACAGGTATATTGAGTACGTCTCATGGTTAGCCAATGTCGCTGCAACATGCGAAAAGATTCTCCAAGAAGTTAGAAATTTACAGCGTTCTGAGATTCAGGAAGCGGGGGAAGGTTTCGATATTAAGAAGCAAGTTGGTTCATCAACCATGGCTCACAAAAAGAATCCAATCAAATCAGAAAATGCCTCTGGACTTGCTAGAATTGTCCGTTCAATGATTATTCCAACCTACGAAAATGCTCTGCTTTGGCATGAAAGAGATTTAGCCAATTCAAGTAGTGAAAGATTCACTTTGTCACACGGTTCAGCGCTTTGTGAAGATGTAATATCGAAAACTCGTGATGTTTTGACCAATATGTGGGTTGATTCAGAGAGATGTATGGAAAATATTCTGTCACAACGCGGTCTTGTTATGGCAGAGAAAGTGATGATTGAACTTGTTGAACACGGAATTCCACGTGATGAGGCACATGAGATTCTACGTTCAGCCTCATTTGAAGCGGTTGACAAAAAAATTGAACTAATCGATGTTTGCGCTAGGACTCCGGAAATTTCAGCGGCGTTTAGCATTGAGGAACTTGAAGAAATGTTCGACCCTGCGAACCACATTGGTGATTCAGGTGAAATAGTCGACGAATGCGTCAAACTTGCCAGAGATGCCATCAAGGATTGATTAATTCTACTGAATTTATTTCAAGCTCGCCTCTAACTCCGTCCCATTGGACATTACCGCTAACCTTCAATTCCCCTTTAAGATGCGGACCTGCTACCACTAAGGTTTCGTACTCCCCACCTTCGCCATCAATATTGAAGCGAAATTTTCTTGAAAGGTTTTCCATTTCAGATAGAGATTCTTTGGTCAAAACATGACCTATCCACTTCTCACCAAGTCCTTCGCATCCGACTCCTGTTATCATTACTTTGAAACTATTCTCGACCAGACCATGCATGTGATGGAGGCTGTCCTGATGCCATAATGGTGTCCAACTTTTTATTGAAAGTCTTTCACACATCCGTTCGATTCTAGATTTTTGGTAATCAGATCTCAATGCACCACAAACAATTCCATCGATATCTAATTTCCTAAGCGACTCTTCTAAATCCGAAATTTCTTGTTCTTGTATTCCCTCGGTTTCCACGCAAACCCAATTTAGACCTGCCAATTTAGCCTGATATTCTACCATCTCAGTTCCAGGGATTTGAAACATCCATGAATCACTTCCTGTAATTGACACTGTAACAAGATGATTGACATCCCATCCTTTGCATAATGCCCACCACCATGCTGCAGAAGAATCCTTGCCTCCTGATGACAGAATAGCAACTCGCATACAGCGTGCAAATACTCTTTCTTCAAGAGTTTGAGGGTTAAACTCGTAGAAGTTATATGGGTTGGCCATCCTCAACTACCTAGCGAGAGTGTGTTGAAAGTAGTATTCAACCCTCATGCTCATAAAGTGTCGAGTTAAGGCAAGGACAAGTGAGATTATGCAACCAAGTGGAAGAGGATACGACCATGGAATTACAACATTCAGCCCAGATGGAAGGCTATTCCAAGTCGAATATGCCAGAGAATCCGTTAAGAGAGGTACAACTACAGCCGGATTAAAATTCAAAGATGGAGTAGTACTAGTTTGTGATAAGAGGATTATCAGCCGACTAATTATTCCCGAATCAATAGAAAAGATGTTCAAAATTGACAACCATGTTGGTGTCGCTACATCAGGGCTTGTTGCAGATGCTAGACAATTGGTGGCTAGGGCAAGAGTTGAAGCTCAAATAAATCGAATAACATACGGTGCTACTGTACCAATGGATGTTTTAATCAAAAAGATTTGTGACTTCAAACAGTCTTTCACCCAGTACGGTGGGTCAAGACCATTCGGTACTGCACTACTGATTGGTGGCGTTGATGATAACGGAATCCATCTCTATGAAACAGACCCCAGTGGTGCATACCAGTCTTACCATGCAGGTGCTATTGGAAGCGGTAGAAATACTGTTATCGAATACTTCGAAAAGAATTGGAAAGAAAACCTAACTCTAAATGCGGCTATGAAAATGGGTCTAGAAGGACTAAGATTCTCCAACGACAAAGAACTAAACAGAGATGCTGTTGAAGTCGCAGTTATTGATTCTAATGGATACAGAGTCCTTGACCGAAGCGAAGTTAACAAGCAAATCGATCGTTTGAAGCCTCTTGAAGACTAATTTAACCGTTAGACTCATTGGCTGCCTAGTTTATCCTTGCTTGAGGAAGACCGATGGTAAGCATGGACGATTCCGTTTTAGCGAGAATGGAAAAAGGTGGAAAGCGATACGAAATATTAGTGGATCCTGAAATGGTTGATGATTTCAAAAACGACCCCAATTCAGTAAACATTGATGATTTTCTTGCCATGGATGAGGTATTTCATGATGCCCGAGGTGGCGAGAGACCTACTGAAGAGGCAATTCAAAATACTTTCAATACTCAAGACATTTTAGAAATTACCAAAATCATTTTGGATAAAGGTAGTATTCAGTTAACAACTAACCAAAGAAAGTCAATGGTAGAAAGAATGCGTCAGAAAATTGTTCATCATATCCATAGCCAAGCAGTCGATCCGAAAACCAAAAGTCCGCACCCTGTGACTAGAATAGAATTAGCATTAGATGAATCTCGCTACTCGGTTGACCCGTTTAAGAAACTAGACTTACAGATTAAAGACGCAGTTGATAAACTTAAACTCTTAATCCCACTTTCATTTGAAACTGTTAGATTGGCATTTAAGATACCTGGCACCGGTTATGGAAGCTCTCAAAGAATTCTGAGACAATACCAGGTCAAGGAAGGATGGTTAGAAGATGGTTCATGGGCTTGCGTAATCGATTGTCCAGCAGGAATGAAAGGTGAGATTATCGGTATGATTATGAAAGTCTCTTCGCAAACAGAAGTGAAAGAGATATAATTTCTATGCTTATCTGTGGGTCGGCTTTATCATGGGTTGGCGTTTCGCCCGATTTGGAGAGAAGAAATGTCCCAAGGTCAAAATGACGCCGAGCTGCGTCTCGTGACCCCGGGTATGGCAATCGGGCCATCCGCCGGGAAGCGAATAGGAAGCGGTGCAGTCGCACACAACGAAGAAATAATTGCAACAAAATTAGGTTGGGCCAGAGAATTTAATGGCACAATTTCTGTTGACCCTATTAATAGTTCATACATTCCTAGGTCTGGAGACTTAGTTGTCGCAACTGTTGCCGAGGTGAGAAACAACCTTTGGTTCATGAATATTAACGGTGCTTTTCAAGGTCTTTTACCAATGTCTCTAGCGCCATGGAAAGTTGAATTTGGCGCTGCTAGACAGCATATGGGAATTGGCGATGTCGCATTAGCACGCGTACAAGAAGTCGATGAATGCCATAACGTAGTGCTAACTATGAAAGGCGTTGGGCTAAGAAGAATTAAGCAAGGCTCGCTACTAACTATTCCTGTAAATCATATTGACAGAATCAAAGGTAAAGATAATTCTACTCTAGAACGGCTCAAAAATGCCAGCGATTGCCGAATAATTGTCGGACAAAATGGCAAAGTTTGGGTCGACGGTGATGCTGAAGGCATTGCTTGGGCTCGTAAGGCGATTCAAATCGCTCAAGAATGCGGCCACAAAAATACATTCGAAGCAGAGATTTCTGCACACGAAAAAAATGCTCCAAATAGAGGTGATGTTTGATGGGTGGATATGGCGATGTACAATTATTAAGAGAAGATGGTCTTAGACTAGATGGAAGAAAAATAGATGAAATGAGACCTGTGACAATTGAGGCGGGAATATTACCTGCGGCAGATGGTTCGGCTATTGTGACTCACGGGCTAAATGTAGCAGTTGCTGCAGTTTATGGCCCAATGGAGGCTCATCCTAGAAAGATTCAGAGACAAGATAGGGCGGTCATCGATGTTCGATACAATATGGCTCCGTTTTCAACCAGCGATAGAATCAGACCTGGCTTCAATAGAAGATCCCGTGAAATTTCAAAAGTTACTGCAGAAGCACTAGAATCTGTAGTTCTAGTAGAGCGTTTTCCCCGTTCAAAAATACGTGTTGAAATTGAAATCCTAGCTGCAGAAGCGGGCACAAGATGTGCCGGTATTACCGCCGCTTCTGTTGCGCTTGCTGATGCAGGAATTCCAATGAGGGATATGATTGTTGGAGTTGCTTCTGGAAAGGTAGAGGATACCGTTGTATTAGACCTTGACAAGGCTGAGGATAATTATGGGCAAGCTGATTTGCCTGTAGGAATTCTACCAAATACTGGAGAAATCGCATTTTTGCAAATGGATGGAGATTTGTCACCAGAGGAGTACGAGTTAGCAATGGAGTACAATTTCAAGGCTGCCGCAGAGATTCATGAGGTCATGGTTGATGCTCTTAAGCGAAGGTATGACGGAGGTGAGAACTGATGGTAGAATTGGTTCCTAATTTGCTTCGTCAAGAACTGGCAAGACTTGCTGAGACCGATTCTCGTATTGATGGACGTGCTAGATTTGAAGGACGTGAATTTCAACTCGAGACCGACTGTCTGTACAACGCCGAAGGCTCCGCTAAAGTAACTCTGGGCAAGACCATTGTCTATGCAGGGGTCAAATTTGAGATTAGAACTCCATGGCCAGATCGTCCTTCAGAGGGTTCGCTGATGTGCGGTGCTGAATTAAGGCCCGTGGCACACAGAAAATACGAACCTGGACCACCATCACCTGAATCAATTGAACTTGGAAGAGTTGTCGATAGAGGAATTAGAGAATCCGGATGTATCGATATGTCTAGTCTATGTATTGTCCCCGGCGAGAAAGTTTGGGGAGTCATGATCGATATCCATGTCCTTTCAGACGGCGGTAATATCTTCGATGCTTGTGGTCTAGCCGCTATTGCTGCTTTGAGAACTGCTACAGTTCCAGCAGAGCGATTTGATGTCGGTGAGGACTACACTTTGAAAGTCAACGGTACGCCGATTATGGCATCATTTACTCGTGTCGGTGGAAGGTATGTTTACGACCCTTCAGAAGAAGAAGAATTGGGCGGAGATGAACGAATACACATCACTCTTGGTGACGAAGGACACCTTCACTCACTACAAAAGGGGTTAAGAGGGGTGTTCACGCCCGCCGAATTCGCAGAGATATTCGGAGTCGCGCAGGAACGCTGTGGCGAACTAAGAAATCTCGTGGCAAACCAGGAGGGGAACTGATTGGCAAAGCGAACACAAAAAGCAGGCGCAACGGCAAGATTTGGTGCACGATATGGTGTATCAGTTAGGAGAAATTCAGCATCGGCTTTGGCCAAGAAAAGTGCCAAGTACACTTGTCCGGTTTGTCAATACCGTAAAGTTACCAGAAAATCTGTCGGTATCTGGCAATGTAGTAAGTGTGATTATACATTCGCTGGCGGAGCATGGGAACCTTACACACGAGCATCCGATGCCAACAGTCGAATTCTAAGAAGATCTGTTGAAGGCGCAACAACCGCTGATATGGCTTACATCGCTCAACAAGCGGCTCTTGATTACGAAAGAAGTCTGCAAGAAAGTGATTCTGAAGAAGAGTGAAACCAAGGGGTTTCCAAATGTCGAACTGGAAAATCAAGTTAGACATTCAAGCTAAAGATGCTAACTCAACAAAGTCGCTGTGCGATGCATTAGCCACTGACTGCGAAGTTGTGTGGAACGATGAGTCATTCTCAGTGGAAATTATTGAAGGCAAGGCCAAAGACCTAAGAGCGATGTGGAATACTCGAATCAGAGGATTGATTGCTGTAAATTCACTAATGACTGTTATTGACCAATACTAATAGTTCATCAACCCCTACCCTTTGAGACTAATAGGTGAGAATATGGAAAATATGGAACAATTTCAAATTGTAGTTAGCGAAATTCAATCCGCGAGACAACAAATAGCCACCCTAAAAGCCCAAATTTTAGAACTGGAAGCGACAGCAGATGCAGTTGAAAATCAACCAAAAGACCTGGCACTTCATCAACAACTTGGTGGAGTCTTGATTGAGGTTTCAGATCGAAAATCATTGCATGAGGTCTTACTTAAAGACATAGAATCGCTCAAAGAACACATGTCACGTTTTGAAGAAAGGGAGAAGGAACTTGTATCTTCATATGAAGAACTAAAGAAAGTTCTTGAGGGATCTCAGTGAAATCAAGGTTTGAAGGCGATGATTCTACTCCCTTGGGTGAGTTAGATGCTTGGCTGAAAAAATTCACACCCCATGGAGCAATTCCTGTTGTGACCGGAATGAATGGTGACATGGACACTGTTGGCTCTGCAATTGCATTAGCATCATCCCACAGCAATATGATGGCTTGTGGGTTACACCTAGGAAGAATTGCAAAAAAAATGTGCGAAGAACTATCGGCACCGTTCCGTAAAATTGCCTCTGAACACAATAAGTGGCCTCCGTCGATATCGGCAATTGTCATTGTCGACGCAGCATCTCCTTCTCAAATCGGTTTGGAGTTGCCAGTTGACGTACCTAAGTGCATAATAGACCACCATGATACAGATGACTGGCAATTATCAGAAAATGACATTATGATAAAAATGGATGTTTCTGCAACTACTGAAATAATTGCAGATTATCTGATTAATTACTCACCAAATACACTAACAACTCCAGTCCGAAAACTTTTGATTGCAGGCATGATAACTGATACTGGAAGATTCAGACATGCAAATAAGTCATCATTTGCTAATACATCTAAGCTACTCGAAGATAGCGATATTGACTATGCCTCGCTTGTTGAATTTATTGAAACTGAAGAGACAAGTCCAAGTGAAAGAGGTAGTCTGCTAAGAGGCCTAGCAAGAGCAAAATCAATCGATTCGGGCATGTGGAACATCGTTCATACCAATAGCGGGACACTGGAAGGACGTTTAGCAACATTACTGATCGGAACCGGAGCAGAAATTTCCCTAGTCAGTCGAAATAGAGATGGAGAAACTAGAATGACCGCTAGAGCATCGAGAAAGGCAACTGTTAGCGGCATTCATCTAGGTTTAATAATGGAAGAAATATCCAATCAAATTGGAGGCGATGGCGGCGGCCATGATGGTGCTGCTGGATGGAGTGGAAAAGTGGATAGGATTGCAGCAGAATCCGCTTTTATCGCTCATGTTGCCACCATTAAAAGGAAGGAATGATACCATGACTCAGATAGATGTTCCTAACTCGCCGGGGTTTTTTGTATCTATGTGGAGAGAAAAAGGTCCAGTAGATACAGAAACTCTTGAACAATGGAAAGAGGATATGAGTATTGAGTCATGGTTAATGATTGCCGAGGCTGCACTGTTTTTAGATGCGGCTGAATTATTGGAATCAGTTGAAACAAAACTCTCACCTGCTGAAAAGGCAACGCTTGGACTCGTAAGAAGAAGAATGCTCGGGGATAACCACCTGGAACAAGCAATTGATGACGCAATTTTGATAGCCAAAGCACCTGAAACTAGAGACCTTAAACTCGAAGGAAGATTGAGAATGGAACGCGGACTCAGTCGTTTTGAAGCAGGTGATATCGAAGGTGCTGATGATGACTTAACGTGGTCTGAAGTCAGATTGAAATCTGTCGCCAAGGCTAGCCGTGATCATGATTTATCTCTGCTTAACAAAGCTGCCTTCCACATGGCAACAGGTGCTCCACTGATGGCTTTAGCAGTATACTCAGACATATCGAGAAATTCAGGACATGCAAATGAAACAATTGCGATTTCAAGGTTGGGCGCTAGTCGAATAAGAGCATCGCTTGGTCATATGTTCGATGCTGCAAGACACGCCTGGAATGCACATGCCTATGCCATTAAAGCGCATCAAATCAACATGGCCATAGAAGCAGGAACACTATTCATTGAATTATCTCTGGAAAATGCCTCACCAGATGCTGAATTAATGAAAGAGCAAATCAAGAAAGCTAAACCACGAAGTGCTGATGAAAGCGAGCCCGTTCTAAGTGTCAACCAGAAAGATATTGAAGATATTTTCTTGTGGTGTCATTCCATGCTCCCTGAGTCATATTCGGGGGAGCAAAGGCCTGATCTTAGAGCGATGGTTAGCATCGCAGCCAAAATAAAAAAATTAGAACTATTTTCTGAATTACTCGAAAATCCTGACGGAGTAGAAGATTCGATGCTAGTTGCCATTGTTCAAGCATGTATTGAAGATGCTCAACTAAAATCCAAGTGGAATCAAAGACTTACAGTGTTAACATTAGACAATCTATAGATTGAGGCACCATTCGCTTAAATCTTGGAATTCCTCTCTTGTCCACTCAATAAGAGGGGGTATCTCTTTCCACCATCTAACCTCACTAACATTTGCATCCTCAACATCCCAAAACATTAGTCCATTAGTATCTTTTACAACAACGTGACCAACCCAACCTTCAGGGTAGTACACCTTATTCCACGCAACTAACTTTCCATCACAACCAGTTTCTTCCTTCAACTCACGAATTATGGCATTTTCAGGCGACTCCCCAGGCATTAGATGGCCACCAGGTATTTCCCAACCTCGCTTTGGGTGTCTGACAAATAGTATTTTGCTGCCCGCGCCGATTTTGGTTTTCTCTTCTCCAGCGCAAGTGACCCAAGCAAGCGTGAACTTGGGGGGTTTTTCCATTTAATCACCCAAGCCTTGACGAGCGATTTTCAACCATTCCTCAGCCCAATCTTCACCTTGAGAAATAAGCCTCCTAGCAAGGAAAAATGCTTCTGAAAAATCATCGTTTTTAATCAGGATTTCTAACCTGATTAAATCAAGATGCTTAGATTCAGTGCTATCCTCAGGAACAATCATTTGTGCCTCATCGATTGTTTTTGATACTCTTTGCGACAACTCCATCATCTGCTTCAAAAACTGATCTCTTTTTTCGACCGAAGGTCTTGACCATTGCTTCTCTGCTTCGCCATCCATCCTGCTGGTTAACCGTTTTAGAAAATCATCCCGAGGAGAAATATGTGGCCTTAGATTTTGTACATGGTCATAACACATCCAAGCTTCATCAACTTCGCCTCTTCTTTCATGCAAGCGACCTAATTCCATCCATAGTTCGTGATTGTGGGGGCGATGAGCCAAAAGATGTTTGGATAATTGAATGAATATCTCTGTGTGACCCGAATTTTTCAGTCGTTCAATTCTTCTTGAAAAAATTATATTGGCACGCTGATCGGTAAAATCTAATTTTTCACATCGCTCTACGAAAGATAAGATATTTGATTCCATTAAGTCGTCTGAGTTTATTTTCTCCCACCAAACATCCGGATCAAGAGGATCTCGAGAAAATGCGGCTTCTAATAATTCTAAACCCAACTTGAGAAAATCTATACCTTGTAACTGGTCAACATTATCTGGGTCTCTACCTAAAACTGAAAAAATATCTTCTAGCAGTGCGTATAATCCTTCACCATCACCAACTATGACTTTGATATCGGCTAAGCAGCGCCAATTTTTCTCGTCAGTAAAATCGTGTAGAATAGCCTGCCTGGCATTTTGTTCTGCCCACGCCATGTTATCATCGAATCTTGACTCATCCATATTCGCCAATCGAACAAACTTTTGAGCTTGTGAACGGTAGCGGTTACCGAGGTTTCGTCTAGGATGTTGTAATAAATTAGCACTATCCTGCGACAAGTAAACACCTCATCATTGTACTGACATAAACCCGCTTCTATCAATTCCAAATGGGATTGTTGCATCAAATCCAACCTTGGAGGTGGTTCCATCTTCATTTCTCGACGGGTCCAGTGAACTACCCTTCTGATTGGATAGAATTATTGTATCTTTATCAGGTTGCCACCTTGTTGCCATCGCCCACTCGACTCTGACGGGGTCAGATATATCGATATCTTCATCGACTATGGTAACCATTTTCATACTCTTATGGCCATCCAGTGCAGCCATTATGGCCTTGTGACCGTCATCGTGGTTAATCTTGTTTATCTTGACCACGGCTGAAAGCCAACCACACCCACCTTCGGTCATATGTACATCTAAGCATTCACATACTTTGTTAACCGCTTCCTTGATTGTAGGCGCCCTAGGTAAACCCATCAAAGTCTTGTGCTCAGCCTCACCAGGGATTAGGGCATGGAATATTGGGTTGTCGCGATGGAATACTCCTTCTATTTCGATAACCGGCTCTTGACGAATATCATCGACAGTTCCGGTGATATCTACATAAGGTCCTTCATTGTCGTTTTCCGAAGTAATACGACCCCAAAGGACGTATTCTGCATCTGCTGGAACCATTATCCCATTAGGCATCTTGGTTAACTTTAGAGATTTTGAGTATAACTTTTCGTGTAGTGCAGCGGCGATAGTTAGTTCGTCGATATTTTCATTGAACGACATAGCAGCCGCCAAAAGAACGACTGGATCTGGAGCGTTGACAACTGCAATTTCCACTTCACTCCCTTCTTCTCTAGCCTTCAGCATCATTGTACGCAAGTGTCTAGGAACCAATCTCACAACTGTGTGATTGGAATCTCTAAGGAATTGGCGATGAAAAGACATGTTTCTAACACCGTCATATTCGGCGATGATGACGCTTGCCGACGAGTACCTACCTCTGTCCTGAGGCCAGTGATGTGGAATAGGAATTGATGTTAGGTCAACTTCTTGTTGCATATTCTCATAACACTCGGCTTCAGAAGGATCGACAATTTCAGGAACAGATGGATTTTTCATAGCCCAAGCAAGGGTGTCAATATATTGTTCTGGAGTTATTCCAATCGCTTGACATAAACGCTCCCTAGTAAGTAGATTAACCGCTGCCTTGTGACCTGGAGTTTCTTCAATATTTTCAAAAACAGTTAGCCCATGATTATTTTTGTTTGAGTACTCCCACATGCCGTGAACTAGACTGACTTTCTTAGTCTCTGTTTCAGCAAATTCAAGATGGTCACGAAACGCCATAAACCACCGAAAAGGATTTGTCGCTTGAACCTTTCAGTTAATACCCTCAATTATTGGGCAAATAAGGTAATATTGTTATCATTCAACACAATCGAAAAATGTCTTTCAAGGGTCGTTGTTAAATAGGGGCTTCAAGTCGGCGGAATGCTTCAATGAGGTGATTATGATGGGCAGAGGACTCTTCGCAGGTGCCAAGATGGCAAAAGACCGACAAAAATTCCGTTGGTCAGACCGTAGATACAAGAAACGTATGCTAAAATCACGTGCTAAACACGACCCACTTGCAGGCTCAACTCAAGCCAAGGGTATCGTTGTCGAAAAAGTAGGTATTGAAGCCAAGCAACCCAATTCTGGAATTCGTAAGGCCGTCAAGATTTCACTCATCAAAAACGGAAATAAATTGACAGCATTCGCTCCCGGAGACGGGGCTATCAACTTCATCGATGAACACGATGAGGTAATGGTCGAAGGTATCGGAGGACGTATGGGACGTTCTTACGGAGATATTCCAGGAGTTAGATACAAGGTTATCCAAGTCAACGGTGTTTCGCTCGACGAAATGGTCCGTGGAAGAAAGGAGAAGCCAGTCCGCTGAGGTGTTTTTTATGTCTGAAACTGAAGTTGTTGTTGAAGAAGTTGAGGAAGAGGTCGAAGATTACCGACCTATCGCTGGCATTGGAACTCTAGTTTTCGGCAAATGGGATGCATCGGAAATTACCTGCAAAGATCCTGGACTTTCCCCCTACATCAACTTAACAACCGTTGGTGTCCCTCATACAGGTGGTAGACACGCTAACGCTTGGTTTGGCAAGTCAAAGTTGTCAGTTGTTGAAAGATACATCAACAAATTGATGAGAACCGGTCCTTACACCGGTAAGAAACAGGGTGCAATGAAAGCATTCGAAGCGGCTCTAGACAACATTGCCGAAAAATCCGGTGGCAATCCACTTCAGACTTTCGTAGATGCGATTTGTAACGGAGCACCCATGGAAGAAATCACTAGAATCAAATTTGGTGCTGTTTCTCAACCTAAAGCTGTTGACTCTTCACCGTCGAGAAGACTTGATGTTGCGCTTAGAAATCTAGCCAAAGGTGCACAACAAGGAACTCATAAATCAAAGCGTACACTCACAAGTTGTATTATCAACGAACTGAACAAAGCCGCCGCTGGGGATGTTACATCTTTCGCTGTTTCTAAGAAAGAAGAGCTCGAGAGAATTGCATCCTCTGCTCGATGATTTTTGTTGCACTACCCGCCAACAAACCGGATTTTTTCGTACTGTTATGTCGATTCGCTAACCAATAACATGCGAGTCACTTAAGAACCCCTTTTCAGTGGCCATATTCGACGAGAGTTAGGTGATACCATGGGCCGTAAAGAAGACAACATCAAGAAAGCAACTGAAGTAATGCATATACTGCCACAAATCCGAAATTTGTGTATTGCTGCGCACATCGACCACGGTAAGACAACTCTTTCTGACAACCTCATTGCTGGTGCGGGTATGATGTCCAGTGATCTTGCTGGCGCTGCACGTGTGTTGGACTTTGACGAGCAAGAATCTGCTCGAGGAATTACCATTAACGCTGCCTCTGCATCGATGGTGCACGCTGTCGAGGGTACAGACTTTCTAATCAATTTGATCGACACACCTGGTCACGTCGACTTCGGTGGAGACGTTACCCGTGCAATGCGTGCTGTTGATGGATGTTTTATTCTTGCATGTGCTGTTGAAGGGCCTATGCCACAAACTGAAACTGTAGTTCGACAGGCACTTAAAGAAAAAGTAAAGCCAGTTCTTTTCATCAATAAAGTAGATCGACTCATCAATGAATTGCAAGTAACACCTGAAGACATGATGGAGAGATTCAAAGGGACGATTACCAAAGTCAACCGGCTGATAAAACAATTCGCACCTGAAGAATTCAAGAAATCTTGGCAAGTTTCTGTCGCTGACGGAACAGTTGCTTTCGGTTCTGCATACCACAACTGGGGAATTACTGTTCCATACATGGCCAAATCTGGAATTTCATTCACTGACATCTTCCAATACTGCAATGACGAAAACCAAAAAGAATTGGCCCAAAAAGCACCGGTGCACGAAGTTCTTCTAGACATGGCGGTTACCAAATTACCTGGCCCCGTCGAAGCCCAACCTTATCGTATTCCTAATATTTGGACCGGTGACCTAGAATCAGAGATTGGAAAGTCAATGATGGGCTGTGACCCAGATGCTGAATTAGCAATGATGATTACTAAAATTTGGATGGACCCTCATGCTGGTGAGGTAGCTGTTGGAAGAGTTTACTCTGGCGCAATCAGTCAAGGAGAGTCAGTCTATGCAATCGGTGCTGCTAAACCAGAACGTGTCCAACAAGTTAGCATGATGGTAGGTGGAGACCGAATCACCGTACCAAAGGTAGTAGCAGGTAATATTGCTGCTCTAACCGGTATCCGCTCAGCTGCTGCTGGTGTGACACTATCTAGAGACAAAGATTTCACTCCATTCGAAGCTATTAGACACTATTCTGATCCGGTAGTTACAGTCGCTGTTGAACCTAAAAGTATGAAGGACCTTCCAAAGTTCATCGACGCTCTACGTTCACTTGCCAAAGCCGATGCTTCGCTTCAAGTTACCACCAATCAAGAAACTGGAGAAGCTCTACTTGCAGGTATGGGAGAACTTCACCTTGAAATTACGGTTTACCGTATTGAAGAAGAACAAAACATCAAGGTCAAAGTTAGTCCACCTATCGTGGTTTACCGTGAGGGTATCGAAGGGAACAATCATGGCCGTTCATTTGAAGGAAAATCGCCTAACCGACACAACAGATTCTACTTTGAAGTTGAGTCACTAAGTAACGAAGTTGTCGAAGCACTACGTTCTGGAGAACTTGGCAACGGCCCGGTAAGAAATAGTGATGCCAAAGAGGTTGGAAACAAATTCGGCGCTCATGGCATGGACAAGGATCTCATGCGAAAGATTTACGCAATCAACGGAACCAATGTTTTAGTTAACGACACCAAGGGTATTCAAGGTCTACACGAAACCCGTGAATTGATTATAGAGGCTTTTAATGAGGTATGTAACAAAGGACCAATAGCGGATGAGCCTGTACAAGGTATGTTTGTTAGATTAGTTGATGCCAAACTTCACGAGGATGCTATTCACCGAGGTCCTGCACAAACAATCCCTGCTGTCAGAAATGGTATCAAAGGTGCCATGGTTAGAGCGAGCACAGTTATTCTTGAACCAATGCAAAAAGCATTCGTATCTGTTCCAAATGACTGGCTAGGACAAGTTACTAGAGAAGTTACAAACCGAAGAGGAATTATCGAAGACATGCCTTCTGAGGGAGAGGTTACTACTGTTGTCGGTGTTCTTCCTATCGCAGAAACCTTTGGTTTCTCGAATGATATTAGAGCAGCATCTCAAGGTCGTGCAGTTTGGAATACTGAAAACCTCGGTTTCGAACCTTTACCAAAGATGCTCTTTGACAAGGTTGTTAGTTCTATCAGAACACGAAAAGGATTGAAGCCGGAACCGAATCCAGAATCATACTATTCTGACTGATCAGTATGTCGGCCACAGTAATTGGCCTATTTGTCTCGCAGGGTGGAGTACCAAAGCTACCGGTCGACCGATTAAATGTCAAGGAATCTGGTTGCATTGGCGATAAACAGAATGACCTAAGATACCATGGTGGTCCTAACAAAGCTGTATGTATTCTACAAAATTGTATTTTGGAAGAATTGCAAAGTAATGGACATCCAATAAAGCCCGGAAGTACGGGTGAAAATATTCTTGTTGACGGTTGCTTAGTAGGAGATATTTATCCTGGCTCGATAATCAAGTTTGGTGAGTTAGAGATTGAAATAACTCAAGATGCTCCCCCATGTAAGACCATCTCCAAGTCCTTCAAAGATAGTAATTTCAATTTAATTTCGCATAAAAAATTCCCTAACTATACACGATGGTACGGTAAAGTGATACACGAAGGAGTATTAACTATCGGCGCAACATTTGAAGTAATCAACTAATTCGATTCAGTTGATAATCAGTTAATTCTCGTAGTGCAATTAAAGCGGGGTTATCCGGTAATCTGTCTAAGCAAGCGTGGGCATTTGAGTGATAAGTCTCTGCCTTTTCCCTTGCGTACTGAATCGACCCCAAACCGGCTAATGCTTTCAAGCCAAGATCGATTTCTTCCTGCGACGCTGATTCGCCTTTGCCTAATACTGCTATAAGATCCCGCTGCAAAGGTGAATCATCTTGTGAGAGTGCGTGTATTACCATCAGTGTTCGCTTGCCTTGGGCAAGGTCTGAACCAGCAGGTTTTCCGAGTGTGTCTGAGTCTGAAAGAACATCAATCAAATCATCCATCAACTGGAAACACAATCCTACAGCCAATCCCCAATCAGCCATGCACTTAATGGTCTCATCATCCGCTCCAGACATTCTTGCACCAACCTCGGCACATGTTAGGAACATGACTGCAGTTTTACCCTCGATCATTTCAAAATAATCTTCTTCTGAAACCGCGATTCTATCCTCGAATTCAATATCTAATTGCTGCCCTTCACTTACTCTACGAACCATCCATGCAAGCCTGTTAACCATTGCAGCAACATCTTTGTTGTCAAGGCCTTTTGCTGATACTAATCTCTCAAATGCTATCGCTAACATAGCATCTCCGGCGTTGATTGCAGTAGGAAGTCCGTACTCAATGTGAACAGCCTTCAAACCCCTCCTCGTGTCGTCATCGTCCATTATATCATCATGGACTAAAGTAAAATTATGTACAATTTCAATTGCGGCTCCGATGTCTAAAAGTCCAGAGTGAGAATCACCAACGGCTTTTCCAACTAACCACGGTAGTGTGGCACGTAAACGCTTACCTCCACCCTGGATAAGATGCATCATGGCATCAGACAATCTCGAATGGCGGGATGCACAAAGACTCTCCGAAATTCTATACTCCACAAGTGGTTTCACTTCTTGAATGGAAATTGAAAGTCCTGCACCTTCAGAATAGGATAACATATGGGAAACATCACCCATATCATGGATTTCACTATCTACTAACTTGGCCATCGCAGTTTCATCACCTGCTGCACTCCACCATTCTTCGTTCATCAATCTAGATGCTATGCACCTAAACCATGGTGCAATTTCACCATCGCCTTGTACCTCAGCAACTAGCATGTCTTCGAGTTGGGATTGGTCCACCCATTTAACTTCAGAAACTTCATTTTGATTAATTGCGACATCAACATCTGCTTGAATCATCAGCACATGGTCAATTTCTCTTTCTATCCATTCGGCATTCATTCGGCTACTATACATCATTTTTGTAATAAAATAGAAATCCTCAATCGGAACTTGATTTTCAGGTATCCCCAATTCTTGATTCAACTTACGAATTGCGGCTCTTTTGACACCCATAGCATCTTTTGTATCTCGTTCTGAATCTGAATAAAGTGGGTGTGAGCAACACGAGTTAGCCCATACACCTGGGAATGTGACTTTATCTGTTGCACGCTTCTGAATCAATAAACGCTTTTTACTATCAAATAGAAGCACACTGAAAGCACGATGGAGATAACCGGCGCCATAGTGTGCCTCAACCTTGGACAATTGACCAATCTCATTATCACTCTCGTCAACCGCAATGATTGCTTCGGACATTAGTTCTACTTGAACGGAATCCGCATTTGATTCCGAGAGAATACCTTTGAATTCATCAGATATTTCTACTGACGGAACATCATCGATTTGGTATCCACTCATTACATCACCAATCCTTGCAGGGAGACTCGATAAATGAAGAGTTCCCCTATTATCCATGATTCATAACATAATTAGGTAATTATTTTGGTTCCAATAACACTTTCACCAATACAAGCAGAAAATACTCTTTCAGGATGAGCACCATTCACAATAACAACTTCGATGCCCATATCTGCGACCTCAGAACCTCGAGCAGCCTTCAACCCGATCCCGCCTGTCACATCGATGGCCGAGTTGTGCAATCCTTCGAAATTAGTTCTCGGAGTCCATTCCTCAATTAAATCTGAAGGCTGTGCGAGGTGAGGGGGTTTTTTCAAAATTCCATCAACACCACCGATAGCAAAAACCAAGCGTTTCACATTAGGGATCTCACTACACAACCGAACTACTAAATCATCGCCGGAAAGTATTCCAAATTTTTTATCCCCATCACAATTTACGACATCGCCAAAAGTGGTGCAAATAGATTCTTGATAATCTGAAAAGATATTTTTAATGTCGCCATCAAAGCTACTTCCAGTGTTTTTAGCCCATTGGTGTGGGGGTTTAGTTGAAACTTTAAGCCCGAGGTTTTGCAGGGCTTCCAAAACTATTCTGTTTAAAGTAAGCATTTCTTTACGTACAATACTAACGGCTTGTTTTTGACTTTCGCAATCATCCTGAATAGTGAACTCATTAGAATTAATCAGACCCTCATTAAGCCGCCAATATTTAGCCCGTAAGTGCCCAAATGAACCGGCGCCATGGACGATAATTAAATCTAAATTTTCTTCCAAACATTGTTTTGCCACATTGGCTAACGAACTAATGGTTTCATGGTCTGCAGTACACATTGTTTCTTTGTCAGTAATTAGACTGCCACCCCATTTGATGATTACGCAGTCTCGCATGTCACTCCGATGCAGACAATACTCATGAGTATGCCCCTAATTTGAAAGCATTGAATAACAAAGGCGATGACCGACCTACATGTCTGATTCACCGACGCTGGACGAGTTCATGCGACATTTGCAAGCATCTCTTGATGAAGCACAAACTATCGAAGATAAGTTCGAACGGGAAGAAAGAACGTTGCAATTGGAAATAGCAATTCAAGAATCGCTAATTTTCATCAATCGCTACAAAGAATTAGTTTCTCATGGAATCGATCCTCTTATTTTGGTTTCAAATGATCCCGATGTAGAGTCACCACCACCAGCGAGTAAGGTTCAAGCCTTAACTTTAGGAGGGGCAACTTGCAAGTCATGCGGAGCTAATTTAGACAGCGATTTAGATTTCTGTCCTGCTTGCGGAACAGTTCGCAAAGATGTTTGATTACTCTTCCTCGGCTTCTTCAATTTCCCATTGTGCAACTATTTCGGAGATAATCGGGTCATCAGCCTCTACTCTGTAGAGGTATTCACCTGGAACTTCATCTACTAAGAAAACCGTTTTTCCGGCTCGATAAACAATATGTCCATCTGCAATCGCTCTAGTTGTGTCGACTTCGATAATCGCTGGACGGTGAATTCTAACTCTTCCAGCCTCCATTGCATTGATTATGGTTTTTGATAGGTGAACATGCTTTCTATCTCCAGCGGTAATTCCCAATTCCATAATGGTCGCAACTTGCTCTTCTTCACACGGCCAAAACAGTCCTTCTGGAATATCATCTGTAGGCAGGTCAAGCTCAAGTTCGATTGAGTGCCCATAAGTTGCACGAATCATTTCACCTTCAACTTGGTATCTACCTTTCTCGTCAGCATTAGCAATTGCTGAGAAATGCCAACCTCTGAGCCAGTGATATCGCTTTCTTTGATTCGATATTGAATCGGATAACTCTCGAGTATTAACCCAACCGTTGATATCCATTTCAACATTAAATTTCTCAGGTGCGTGCCTTAAAACAAGCGCCAGTATTCTTCCTAGAGAATTTGATTCTCTATCGCTCATGATGAACTTTCCTTCCTCATTACACACTGGACAGTTAGTTCCACTGTAATGTCCATGTGCTCTACATTGTCGTAGCATATTGTGAGGGGGTAAGTGACCTGTTCTTAGTTCCTACGCATACAAAAACAAATATCTTGTAATCATTAACATTATCCTCAATCAACCGCTTCAATCAAATGCTACCAATGATTGGATAGGTCATGGTCGATGTTGCCATTATTGGTGCTGGGCAGACTAAATATGGAAATCATCCATTGGGTCTGAAAGGTATGTGGGCTGAGGCTGCAAAAAATGCCTTTGATAGTGTCGATGAAAATTTTCACCCGAGCAAAATTGATGAGGCTTTTATTGGAAGTGTTGCTTTTGGAGGTTCACAACTTGGGAACACTGCGGCCCTTCTTACCGAGCATTCAGCCATGAAAGGAGTTTCAGTTCGTCGAGTGGAGAATGCATGCGCTTCTTCCGGATTTGCACTTCGTGATGCATGGATGGCAATAAAAAGCGGACAAGCTGATATCGTTGTTGCTGGTGGAATCGAGAAGATGAATGATTTGACCCCTGAAAGAAAGCGATATTGGCTCGGAGTTTCAGGTGATACTGAATGGGAAAGATTGGCAGGACTTACATTTCCCGGCACGTATGCTTTGATGGCAAGGAGATATTTTCATGAGTTTGACTCAACACACGATGATTTAGTACACATCAGTGTTAAAAATCACATGCATGGTCTTGACAATGAAGTCGCTCATATCAGGAAGGATGTATCGTTCGATAAAGCGAAAGGTGGTTTCATGGTTGCAGATCCATTAACCTTGTATGACTGTTGTCCAACTTCAGATGGAGCTTCATGTGTTATTCTCGCTGCGGACCACGTCGTTAGAAAATTTACTGATGACCCAGTTTGGATGCTCTCTTCTGGTGCTGCCTCTGACAACCTCGCGCTGCATGACAGGCCGTCAATTACCCAATTGATGGCAACGCAGAGTGCATCAAGAAAAGCCTATCAGATGGCAGGCATCAAATCCTCTGATGTTGACTTTGCTGAGATTCATGACTGTTTCACTATAGCGGAATTACTCGCTACGGAAGACCTCGGATTTGCTCAAAGAGGAAAAGGTGGAGAATTCGCAAGACTAGGTTTAGGGCGTCGAAATGAAGGAGATGTTTGTATTAATCCCAGTGGTGGCCTAAAATCGAAAGGTCACCCCCTGGGTGCAACAGGAACTGGGCAAGCGGTTGAAGTATTCAAGCAACTAAAGGGAACTGTTGAATCTACCAGAACCGTTCGCGACGCTGAAGTCGGCATTACTCACAATGTAGGTGGCTCAGGTGCTACATGTGCGGTACATGTGTTCGGGAGGAATCGTAATGTCTAAATTCACAAACTGGCAAGGATATTTAGTCAGCAATACCGGAAACGATTTCATAATTTCCTCACCTTGGGTTATCAACAATGAAGTGGTTTTTGGACCAGATAGTGACTACAATACTTTGGCTGTATCACTGATTCAGTATATGTATTCACAAGGAACTGAAATTGTATCTTTGGGAAGTGAAAATAAGCATATCGACATGGAATTATTGAACACAGCGCTGGGATTTGATGGGAATACATCCACCAATGGGTGGAAAATTTTCTGTTCTAATGAGGCGATAGTTTGTATTTCAAATTCCGAACCGGCAATATTTCCAAAACCGGAAAAACTTAATGACGCTGACCAAGACAAATTTAGTTTAATCAATGAAGCATGGCAAAAGGAATCAGCTCAGGAAAATGTTTCACAAGGAGCCTATATCTCATCGCAGCAGTACAACGAAAGTCTAAGTTCGAGAATTAATTTATTGGCTCAGAGCGGTAGCCAGGAAATATGGCCACCTCGAGTCTTAAATGACCAAGGTGAATACTATGGCTCACAAAGTGTTAGATTGTCAAACACTTGCAAAATTGAATCGTGGACTAAACTATCTGCGGCAGGTGCCCCTTCAGAATTTTCAATTAGGGCGCCTATTCTTGGAGGAATCTCAACCGCATATGTTTCATTTGAACAGGGTACTAAAGGAGTTTTTCTCTTGGTCGATGACGAAGATATCGCTCCACAAATTGGTTTGAATGGCGAAATTGTCGTTCGAAGGATTTACGGACAAGAAGGTATAATCAGATATGGAACCAAACTCAGAATCATAGACTGAACCTATTATGAGTTCCAAAGCATTGATACTAAGATTAACTCATGGATGTTTATGGCCGGATTTGGTGGTATACGCAAAGGTCGTCGCGAAGCGGTTGAGAACTTAGGCTACAACGAGGAAGGAGACTGCCCTAGATGCGGGGGCGATTCTGATTTATCAACGATGACCGGTTATCTAAAATGTGTCAAGTGCTCACATGAATGGCCAGATCCAGATTACGTTGAAAATGAAAAAGAAGCAGATATTCCATCATATCACCGAGATGCAGAACTAATTGAACAATTCAAGAGAGATGTAGAAAACGGCAGTCTTGCAAATGTTCTAGGAGTCAAGAAAAATCTTTCCGAGGAACAAGAAGCCTCTCTGGGTAGGCTAGAAGATAAGTGGATGAGCGGTATGAAGGGACATTTCAACACCGCTACCGAAGAAAGAAAACCATTGATGATTAGTTTTGATGATGACGACAATATTGTTTCCACCGAAGTCGGATCTATTACCATTGTATCTAATGGATTTGATGGTGGAGAAGAAATTAGATTGGAATATCCTGGCATGGGGACTGAATTTTACTGTTATGATGTCAATGATGGATTCGGATGGCGTAGGGGGAATAATGCTGAGCAAACTGCCAGATCAATTGCAAATATCATAAATTCAAAATCACAACTAGTCTATGCCAATGTCGAAGCAAATCGTGTTTCCTTTGAACTCAGGAACGACCAGTTGAAACCTGAATCTCTAGTCATATTTGTTGACGACCCTGGCGGCACTGATATTATTGCGGAAAAGAATGGAGTAGTTCTTGATGCACGTGATCCGGTTGACTTTGAAGACTACAGGAGAATTGTTGAATTAGTTCTCGAGGATGGGATTATTTCTCCTAGCGAAGACCAGTTGCTGTGGTCTGTTAGGCAACAAATTGGTATTGATGATGCCTATCACATCCAAATGGTTCTGGAAATGTGCGGTGAAGATACATTGAAAGAATGTACCGGGTGTGGAAACATGGCACAATTATATGTAGAATACGGAACTTGGTACTGTCACGACTGTGAACAATGGTGCTAAGCATAAAATTCCACTCCAATGGCTTGTAGAGTCTTTTTCTATAGAAGTTCATGAACTAGCTAAATTAATATTTTCGTCTAAAAAATTGAATCGAAATAGAGGTATTATTCATAAGGTAAGTCGGAATGGGATTAATTGGCGAGAGTAATGGGCGAACAAGTATTATACATTGGAATTGATTTAGGAACTTTCCGTTCTGTTATGGTTTCATCAGATAGTCATGAAGAAGAAGAATTAACAGTTATTGGAACTCCGAAAGACCCAATTGCTAGAAATTTCCTTAAGAGAGATGTTCTATTTGGTGAAGAGGCTTTGAAAAATAGATTAGCACTTAATTTGTTTAGACCTCTTGAGCATGGTGTAATCAAAGATACTCCAGAAGACAGAGATTTCATTGCACACTTTATTACTCATCTAATTAATTTATCAGACCCTGAAGAATACGACAGAGTCGTAGCTGTTATTGGCGCTCCTGCTGAGGCAAGTTATGTTGATAAAACAGCAATTTTCGATGCTGCTGCTGGTACAGTAAATGCCGCCATGATTATTTCCGAGCCTTTCGCTGTCGCTTATGCTCTTGATATGATTGAACATACCCTAGTTATTGACATCGGGGCTGGAACAACTGACTTGTGTAGGGTTTACGGAACAATTCCAAGTCCTGAAGATCAAATGCACACAGAATATGCTGGAGATTTCATAGACAAGAAAATTATTGAAGAAATCCAATCTAAATACAGTGGTGCTCAAATCACCAAAGATATGGCGAGGAGATGGAAAGAAAATCATTCCTTTGTCGGAACATCATCCCCTGATGAACCCGTTATGGTCGATTTCTCAATTGAAGGTAAGGCCATGACCCTAGACATTACAGACTGTATCCAAAAAGCATGTGAAGCAATTGTTGACCCGATAGTTGAGAATGTAAAGTTACTAATTGCTGGTTCAAACCCTGAATATCATGACCAATTTAGAAGAAATATGATTCTAGCAGGTGGCGGTTCAGGAATCAAAGGTCTGGGTGCCATGATCGAGCGCAGACTGACCGATCTTGGAGATGTTAACGTTCACGTCGTAGATGACCCTGTTAGACTTGGTGCTATGGGTGGTCTAAGACTTGCTATGGAAGTTCCAGAAGAAATGTGGAAGAACCTAACTCTAGCATCCCGCTGATTTCCGAGGATAGTTTGATTAATCCCAAAGTGGATTATCTTCCCGAGTTTTTGACTTATCATTTCTCTTTAAGTCACTAGAGGTCATTTTCCTCTCTTCTAAGAATTTATTATAGTTGTACAGTGTTCTTTCAAATGCATTTTGTAGTGATTTTTGAGTTATTTCATTTTTTGATTTATTTTTTGTTACAATATAATTTGCCTGATTAACAATATCTTGAATATGCGAACCAGTAAACCCAAATGGCATTTCTTTGGCAATGCTCTTCAAATCTAAATCTTTAGCACAACCATGTGGTGTTAATTTTATTTTCAAAATTTCCTGAAGTACCTTGTTATCTGGATAGAAATAATCAATTCTAATATCGAATCTACCAGGACGATTTACTAGAGCCCAATCAAGGTGTTCTGGATGATTACTAGTTGCCACAGTAATTACTCCATCATTACTTTCGATTCCGTCCATGCAATTTAGAAGAGTGGACATTCCTCCACCAGCGTTGAATGTGTCTCGCTGTGCAGTAATTCCTAATGCATCAATGTCCTCAAGAATTAAAATGGTGGGCGAATATTTTCTGGCAATCTGAAATATTTCTTCCATCTTTTGACGAAGAGAGATGAAATCAGCATAAATAACAGTGCAATCTGCTTTACTGATTATTGAATCAATAGTCATCGATTTACCAACACCCGGTGGCCCTGCAAGAATGATACCCCTATTGGTTTGGACACCTCTTTCATGCAAACTTTCATGATTTTCAATAATAGTAAAAATATTATCTTCTAATAACTCTTTTTTGATATCTTCCAAAACCATTTGATCAAAAGTACGGCCTTTGGAGTTCAATTCTCTATAGCTAGCATCAAATTTAGCATTCTTTAGTAATCCAAATTGTTTTTGATAATCTTCAAATTGCTCAAAAATTTCTCTTATCATAGATTCAGTTCGTTGTCTCAAAATTGATTCATATTCAACACCATCAATGAATCCATCTTCTCTATCATCAAATTCACCACTATCTTCCATTAAGTATAATCCAGTTTCACATGTAATCGTACCAGACTTTTGTCCAATGTATGAATTAATAATTATTCTAGATTCTTTACCTAAAATTGGACATTTCTCATTGTAAAAATAAATGGTCACTGGACCTCTAAATTTACGAACTTCACCCTTCCAAGTGAACGGAGAAAGTTGTGGCTGAACTCTTTTTTCGTTTTGATGGTGAGTAACTTTAAGGTGTTTATATCCTAGTGATTGAATAAAATCAATAAAATCTCGATATAGGATTGGATAATATCCTCCCGGACCAGCTATTGATTCTGAATGATTATATTTTCCAATCCAATTTTCTCTATCATAATCAACTATATCTGCATACTTTTCGACCTTATCAGGCCACATACCATAATTTCCAGATGTGTGTTGAGGATTGAATCTACTTGTTGGAATATGACTATTTACATCTGAAAGTTTAGGCTTATATCCTTCAAAATTTATTTCAATATTAGAAATCACCTTTCTCATCATATTCAAACCTTCGACAATTACATCTCTAATTGGTTTCAATTCTTCAGCATCTTTTTCATTCAAAGAAAATTTTGTCTCCGAAATTAAATTTGGCAACTCAATGAATTTAGAAAATACAGCGCCATTGGTATCAATATAACTGGATTTCATAGCATTATTTATTTTGAAAATATAGTCTTGATGTGAATCTTCATTATCTCCGCGCTCTTTGATTATTCTAAAACTAAGAATAGATGCATTCAATAGAATCAAATAATTTGAAAGAGAAAATAAAATTGTCCTCAAAAATAAATTATCATCTGGCAGATGATGCTCTCTAGTAGAATTATTACCATCTAAAGAAACTGATTCCAATCTACCAATGAAATTATACAATGAGTCACCCAATTCTTCCAAGTCTAAACTTTCAATACTATTATATTCAGAATTGGTGAATGATAAGAACTCTTCAATAGCTCTATTAAAATATAAATTGGAACCTTTTGATGTTAATAAATCTGAAATTCTATCGATTCCCTGTTTTGCTTCTTTGGACAAAGACTCAACATCAGAAGCCCCAGTAATAGATGGAGAAATATAGGTTGTTGAAGAACCAACACCTATTATACCTGCTATTTCCTTTATTTTTTCTTGTAATAAAGCTACTTTTTTATAGAGTTCCTCATTAAATTGTGAGATTTTCCACCTAGATGAACCTATCTCTAACTTTTCGTCAGATGATTCTTTCATACCCCCATCCTCATTTTCAGTACTTCCATTATTAGAAACCGTGGTTTTTTGATATAAATTCAACTTTTCCATTAATTCTCCGAGTTCATTCATTGCATCATTGGTATTTTCGTCATAAGAATTTTCTTGGGCTTGCATGAATTTATTATTTTTAGATTCATCTTTATCTATGGACATAATTATTCTTCCTGGGATTCAATGCCATATTTTTTGGCCAATGCTGGATCTATTAGTGGAGATTGGCAATGTGGGCATTTGTCGTTAGGGCTAAGCATGTTTGGCCTAATCGCGAGCACTGCTAGACATGTCGGACATGCCGCCAACATTTCGCCTTGGTCTAAGTTAAAGTCAAGATCATTATCATCTTCAGAGAAATAGGCTCTAGAATAACTTGGATTAAAGTGAAACATTACACGTCGGGCCGACCCTAAAGTAGCCCACCCAATCAAAAAGGTCAATAGAATACTTGTCATATTGCCCAGCATTATATCTATTATCGATAGTATAACATTGAGTCCAAAAAATAAACATGCCATTCCAATTAAAATAGCACCTGGCCAATAAGCCCATTTAGCACGATTTTTGTATCCATTCCAAACCATTAAATTAGCTACAGCCATAAATCCAACGATAATACCTTGCAAACTTGCAGGTAACAAATTATACGCAAATGTATATCCCACCCAAAGTACAATCAATCCATCAATGAAGACTATGAAAGTGGTTCCTCGGTGTATTCTCGCAAAAGCACTGGTAGCACCAATTGACTTCGCTGGATTCATCCCAGCGATAACCAGTTGACTCCCTCTATCCGGCTGCACAACACTCCGAGTAGATACTTTACTTTGAATGATTGCTTAATAGGATGTAATCAATCTGAATTTTAGGCGAAGGTGTCAAAATGAAAGAACTACACCGATGTTCATGGCGATGCGTGACACCGATGTGGAAATTCGGGGTTCTAGCTTATTGGGAAAACGTATTCTCCTCGGAGTAAGCGGCGGAATAGCGGCAGTTGACACTGTTAGGCTGGCTAGAGAATTACGTCGCCATGGTGCTATAGTAAGTGTAATGATGACCCACTCTGCTCAAAAAATTATCACTCCTCTAGCGGTAGAATGGTCAACACAAACTAAGGTTATAACAGACTGGGAAAGTGACTTATCGGCATTAGAAGAAATTGATGGAATACTAATTGCGCCTGCAACTAGAGACTTGATGGCAAGTTATCTTCATGGTCTACAACATGGTCCAATCTTGATGGCACTAAGTGCTGCAAGAAGCCGTGAATGTCCAGTTATGATGATTCCAAGTATGCACTCAGATTTAGCCAACGACCCGGTTACTGATGAACTGGTCGAACATGTTAGAAAGCACAATATTTCTGTACATTGGGGCAAAGAAGAGGAGGGTAAAAGAAAAACTCCCCCTCACGAAGAGATTGTTGCCAGATTCTCACATCTTGTTAATTTGTTAAGACCGAAACGAAAGCAAGTAGTTGTAACATTAGGAGCGACTCAGTCGCCAATTGATGATATTCGATTTATTCAAAATACCAGCAGCGGAGCAACTGGTTTCGCCATTGCCGATGATTTGTATCGAAATGGGCACGATGTAACCTGTGTTGCTGGAGTAACTTCGGTTGAGCATCCCGAATGGTTGCCATTGGTGCTAAAAACGCCTACGCCTGAAAAGATGCTAAAAGAATTGATCGCCATCTCAAATGATGAAATTGATGCCTGGATACACACTGCTGCTGTCCTAGATTACGTTGTAGAAAATTCTGCTGAGGGAAAGTTGGCAAGTCAACAGGGTTCCTTAAATATCGAATTAGTGGAAAGTGAGAAGCACATAATGGCGCTCAAGGACAGGTGTGATAAGTCAGTCAGAATCGGTTTCAAACTCGAATCAGGAATTAAACAAAAAGATTTGATTTTCCGTGCTGTAGCCCAAATTGAAAAGGCCGGAATGACCGCAGTTGTTGCAAATAGACTCGAAGATCTAAATGACAGTAACAAGCCACGAGGATATCTTGTCGACAAACAAGGAAGTCATTTCATCTTGCATTCACAACAAGATATGTGTGCAGCAATTCTAACATTTGTAGAACGAGGAGTTTGAGGGTATAATGCGTAGATTCGCAATCATTGGCCAAAGAGCCATGTCACAAGGTAAACTACCGCTTAATGACATGGCTGGAGGCGCTGGAAGAATGGATGTTCTTGTCAGAGCAATGATGTCAGCATTAATGACAAGCCATGGATTTAGAAATGATACTGAAATAATTTTACATTTAGCAGGTGGACCAGGACCAAAAAGAAGAATAAAAATTGATGGTGAAAAAGTTAGAGGGATTCATGCTGAAGAGCGATCAGTTGCTGGCCAAATCGGCAAAATCTTGAAACAACCAACCCCACCATCGGGGCATTGGATTGAGCGTTCCGTAGGAATCTGGGATGGTGGCGGTGATATTCACGACACTATTAGAGAATGGTCCAATTCCAGCATCATCACTCTCGATGCCAATGCAGAACGATTGTGGAAAGACGGAGCAGTAATTCCAATTATCAGCAAACCTCTCTCAAAAGTCCGAGAAGAAGGATCTGATTCAAAGATTGAAAATCTCGACATCGGTTTCATTCTCAGCGATGATAAACCGTTTGAAGAAAAATTACCCGAACAGATTATTAGAAGGTCTTTAGGAGATACATGGTTACAAGGCCATCTAGCCATTGCAATATGTCATTTCTTGATTGATGAAGGTGTTGAACTAAACATTTAGTTCATCCAAACCGGAAATTTTCCGTCACTGTTCTTTAGATTCCATGCCAATAGTTCATCATCAAGGGCCAATGGATGAGTTTGTGGCCAGTTCGGTAAGCAAGAGATACTAGATTTTCTCTCCATGACAACATCACAATCGCTATTCTCAACTGGTGTGTGGTCGATACTCGCTGCACCTATAGTGAATGTTGCAGTTTGTTCATCGTGTGAAGTTGTGTCAAAAGAAATTGCATCCCTGTACCAACGCATCCCAAGCCTTGTGGTGGAAAATTGACCATCCCAATCAGGCGGTGTGTTGATATTAAGCATCATTTCACCACTGAAGAATGCATTTTTTAGAGCCTCAATTGGATTATCTTTCCAATCTTTTTTAGCATCAAATTTAGGCCATCGGCTTAGATGTGAGGCTGTAATATCAACGCTTGGCCGGCGTAGATTAGCAGGTATTTCAGGAATAATTTTTAGCGACTGTTCGATGACTTCGACGGTAGCGTCAACTGCTTTTTCCATTCCATCCTCTTCAAAGGATGTCAAAGAAGATGCTATGGCCGGCATGCCATAGAGGCCAGCTTCGCGTGCGGCGCCCATCGTCCCGCTATGATAGGAGTCTTGAGACATGTTGGGTCCAAGATTGACTCCAGAAACAACCAAACTTGGTGCGATGTTGGGAATTATGTGCCTGAGACCCTTGTCAAGCGATACAATCATCGTATCACATGGTGAACCGTCTAATTCTATGAGGTACAAATTTTCAGATTTAACATCCCATTGTTCTTTCAAATCATCACGAAATCGCCATCCGATAGGTGTCATCAAATTAATCCTCATACCAGTGGCGGAGTGATTAGAACTTGGAGCGAAGACAATAACTTTGTGACCTCGTGAGTTGAGTTTTTCAACAAGCATTTGGATTCCGATTGCTTCAATACCATCGTCGTTGGTAACTAGTAACCAACCTGTATCTAATTCACTGTTCATAGTCATTCCTCGACCTGCCGTTTGCTCGATAAGTTTTGATAGTTCGTATTATTCTCTGGCGCACCAATAACTACCAAAATAATGCCGATGATAAGTATTGGACCTCCAATCCAAGTCCAGAAGCCTGGTAACCCTTCGTTAAAAATTACGAATCCAATTATCGAACCTAGAATTGGTTCAACTGTAACACTTACCGAGATTACCAGTGGTGATGTATATCGTAAGCAAGTGTTTAATCCGGTATGGCCGAGAATGCCTGCGATTAGTGCTAAGGCTAGGAACCAAGGGAAAAATTCAGATTTCGTCCATCCAAAAATCCCAAATTGCGAAAATTCCGGCTCTATTGCCCATGAAGCGGGGATAAGGAGAACTGCACCAATTAAAGTCACAATGAATGCGTAAATGAAAATTGGCATCCATTGTCGGAGAACCCTGCCACTAACCAAATATCCAACAACGAATACTGCTCCCATAAAGGCTAAGAAATCACCCCACGCAGTAACTGTGTGATCACCTTGCTGATGACCTAGGTCAAGCAGGGCAATTACGGCACCAATGAAACCAATACAAGCACCGATAATTTCTTTTCGAGTCGGTTTCCTTTGTCTGATCAAAAATTTTGCTAAAATCATCATTCCAACTATGATAATCAGCGGATGTGCAGTTACGAATAGTAATGAGTGGGTAAGTGAGGTTTCATCTAAACTTGCAACCCAAGCACCAAAATGTAACGCCAAAGTAATACCTCCAGCCATGAGCCAGTAGAATGTGTTCTTGTCATACATTTTTTTCTTAACTTCAGGTTGAATGTTTATCAATTGGTAAATCGCAAAAGGTGCCAAAACTATCGATGTTAATTGAAGTCTCCAAGATGCTTTCAGCAACGGTGGAACATCATCCACCTGTTGAAATAACGCACCTGCACTCGAAACTCCAAAAACCGCCCCGACTAGTAAAATCCACACCCATCTAGGCGTGGCTTTGATAGTTTCCATACCATCACTCTCAAGAATTCTCAGGAATGTTTCCTTCAAAATTATCCGCTTTCACTCCAACTATGCCGGCAGACTTGAACAAATAGTATATTCCCGCACCGATGGAAACATTGAGTAGTATAAATCCAATGAGTCTGCCAAAGTACCATGAAGTTGCGTTCGGATCCGAAATCAGGGTATCAATGAACGAAAGAATACTAGATTCTGTACCAAAGAATGCTTCTCCGGTTAACAGTCCAGCAGCTACCATAAAAGTGCCTAGTAGGATTAGCGCACGTTGTTTTTCAGCCTCAGAGGTTCCTGACTCAGCCTTAATCTTGTCAATTCTGGGCTTGAGTTTCTTGTCTTCCCATCTATCTCTAGCATATCCACCGATAAGCATTGGGAGAGTGTGAGGGATATCGAGATACATTCCTAGACCAAAAGAAGTACCCATTCCAGTTGCCCATTCAACAAACATACCCAGCAAGAAACCCAATGCTAACAAAGTTAGGTCGCCTTGGCCTTCTGCGAAAATAACTGAGAAGGTTGCGAATGCATTAGCCTGAGGCGCAATTAGTTGAATTGTTCCTTCTGCCAATTGAATCGAGAGGAAAATGGCAACTCCTGCACCAATGATTGCACCGGGAACTACACCCATAATGTTACCTTTAGAGATGTGGTAAGGTCTGTTACCAATGTACAAACTGTTCTTGTAATCTCCAATAACTGTTCCCGACATAGAGATTGCAGAACCAAATACAGTAGTACCAACTAGACCTAGAAGTACTGCATCCTGAGTGTTTAAATCAAGAAGTTCTTGTGCATTCAAGAATACCCCCAAAAGCATCAATAATACAATGAACGAGGTACCTGAAACAGGTTCAATTCCAGTTTCACCCATAACTCTTACCGCAATTGCACCAAGTAAGAAAGTAGTCATAATAAGAACAGTAGCGAAAATGAAAGACGCTAGGATTGAGAATCCACCAATTGTAAAGATGAGTATCATTGAGAAGAAAGTGACAACCATGAAAATTGGTATGTGCTTCAACGGCCATTCATACCAACCTTTGCCTTCCATATACTCTTGACTTCCTTCCCCTTTTAACGCACCACCAATATCGGCGAAGATGTTCAAGAAAGTTTTGTACATTTTAGCCAAACCAAACATTCCACCACCGACAATTGATCCAATCGCAATGGTCCTTACGGTTTTACTGAATGCAATCATTTGAAGAGCAGCCCCTCCATTGGCAGCATAGTTTTGAATTGGTACATTTGATTGCGAAATTGCATCGTAAATCGGGAAGTTGAACCAAACAACGAGAGGGACAAGGAAAAACCAGCCAACTAGAGTTCCTAGATTGACAAGAAATGCGACTCGCGTTTTCATAAACCAACCAATTGCAAACATCGAGGGCGTCAGTGCTACACCAATGTAAGTGTATGCGAATGGATTCCATTGGTCGTCGACTGACCACTGAGTATAATTCAAAGATTCACCATCAGAATTAATTCCAGATGGCTGGTGAATCTTTCCTTTGGAGTAAAATGTAGCTAATCCAACTTCACCAACATGAAACGTTTCTGCCAACCAATCAAGCAGTGACAATTTTTTGTCCTCAATCCAAATTAATGGGTATTCGACAAGGAACAAACCAATCATGGTTATTCCAGTCCAAACTCCAATTTTCTTTAATGAATCTCTAGCATGTTCAACCGCACCCGTATTGACATCTGAAGCAATATCCAACATCTTCAAAGTTGCCTCAAATCCCGGTAGTGGTAGCGGGTCTTCGACTAGCCAAACACGCCTAAAAATAATGAAGTACATAACTCCGAGGAATCCAGCAAACATACTTGCGACAATTCCGATAAATGCTAGATTAAACGCCTCCCCGCTTCCCAAATTAATCAGGGGCCCATTGGCTAATTCATACCGTGCATCAGATGCTAGTAAGAAAATTGCCGGGAAAGTGAAAATAAATCCAGTGGAAGCGTGAGTAGCCCCCGTTGTGGCTGATGTTGCAATGTTTACTTCAGAAGGCGACCATCGCAAAGCCATACCTAAGATGTAAGCAATGTACCATGCTGCAGAAATTGCTAGACCAAGTTTCAATCCAATATATGCGGTAACACCGGAAAAAATCGCTCCAATACCGATTCCAAACATTACCTTACTAGTATTCCAATGCGAAACTTCAAACGATTCTTCAAGATTTTTCTCTTCCAAATATTGCTCTAGTACGCCGGTATTCAGGTTGTTGTACATCTCATCATCAAGCCAAGTCAATGAACCTTCTTCAATGGCTTTCAGCCCTTCGGGAGTAACGGGTTGACGATAAGCCGATTTCTGTACACTCATGATTCACACCCAGCATGCGCACTGCTTATGTCAAACCACACGCGGACACTTGAATACTATTGCTATCAATTTCTTCAAAAATGATATAAAATTAAGATAAACATTCTTCCGCAAGTTCTGGTCGTTCTGAATCTTTCTTAATACGCTTGGCGGGCAGACCAGCCCATACCTCTCCGTCGGGAATATTCTTCCACTTACCGACCAGTGCATTGGTTGCAATCACTGATTCTACTCCGATAACAACACCTGGCTGAATAGTAGATCGAGCACCAATTAAACTGCCTTTCTTAAATAAAATAGGAGCGAGTATTAATTGCCCCTTTTCTACCAAGTGGCCGTTGATAATTGCACCTCCACCAATAACCACATCATCCTCAATTCGAACCATTCCCGGGTCGTTTAAATGCACAGTGTTAAGTTGAACTCTCTTACCTATTTTTGAACCTGCGAGTCGGTAATAAAAATTCGCAATTGGAGAAGGAACAACATGGGTTAAAACCGGCCATGTTGCTCGATGAAGTTGGCCACAAATCGCCCATCGAATAGTCATCCAAGATTCTAGTGGGGAAACTCGCTTTTCGCCCTTGACTCTAACATGTAAAATTCTTTGAGTTAGACCAGAAAATATTAGTAATCCGTGAATATACACAATGAACGCAATAACTAATGAAAATGCGGTTATGATGTATGATGTCAATTCACTTTGACCATCAGAAAAGCAATGTAAGTAATCGAAAACTGCCATGGATGGAACTAGAGGTAGACCCCACAAGACAATCATATAAAATAACAATAATACCGTACCAATGGACTGTACTAACGCAAAATTCTTCATATCTAGACCTCTAGATTTATTCTTCTTTCAAGAATTGTGCATCATAATCGTCGGCCATTTTCATACCCTTTTCTAGATCGACCCTAGCACAGAGATATGAACCAGTTATAATGACTACAACAATCGACATAATTGCCATCCTGTCATCAAAGTATCCTGCTGCTGCAGCATACAAGAATGGACCTAACATTGCCGCTGCCTTACCAATAAATCCAAAGAAACCAAAGAATTCTGTCGTTCTACTCTTAGGAATCAACATAGTAAACATAGATCTTGCCTGTGCCCCAGCAGCGCCCATGACACAACCAACAAAGAAACCTAAAATAATCCATTGTAGAGAGACAGTAATCCCTAGTGGAGCCCAAACATTATCCCTCATTGTTTCAGGCCACCAGTCCATGTAACCACCTTGGTCTAACACTGTAGGGTGACGCTCTCCTACCTCACCCATGCCATCTATTCCTTCAGGACCACCTTCAAAGTGTATAGAAAAACGATGGTCACTGGCATTACCAAAGGCTGCGACCATAGCCGCTGCTTCACCGCTAGTCAATTGATAAGTTTCCTTATCTTCTTTGACCACGTCTTCACTTAGCAGTGAAGCACCGCCCATTACTGCTCCAGATAATAGTAAAATCAAAACTAAACCTATCCAACCCATTCCTTTTCTCATAATAGCAATCATTGCAACACCTACTCCGAGTGTGGCAACACCAATTACAACAATGGCTCCAAGTCCATCAACCCATTTGAATCCACCAGCAGATTCCTGTTCAGCGTCTTCAAAGGACATCCAAGTCCCAAATGCATCTCTAAATTCTGCATCTCCTGAACTGTCCGCTGAAACCCAACCATCAACGCCCCTGTCATACAAAGTTGTTAAGGTATAATTATCAGTTTCCTCATTATAGTCATACTGGAAATCATACCTTTTGTGATCATCTTCCAACTCAAGCGGAGCAAATCCAACAGCCGCAACAGCAACTAAACAGTAAATTGCTAGAGCCAGCATTAGAGCAAATTTAGTACCGGATCTATTAGCTATTTTCCCAAAAACAATACTCATTGGTACAGCAACAAAATTAACTGTCAAAAGCAATGCTATATTCATTGTAGGATTAATTCTCAATACAGATTCGCCAAAAGCAGAGGCCATTCCATTAATTGTATTGACACCATCATAGAATAGTAGATATGCAATAATGAATAAGAACAGTACCGGAAATTCAACCCTAATTTGTTTCAGTGTCTTCCAAACTTCAGCATAAGCAAATTTAGTCGATTCCCATACGCCTTGGTATTCAATTTCATCGAGCACTGGAGGTTCAGGAGTTTTAAAGAACATCAAAGCACCAAAGCCCCACCACCATAATGCTGAAGTAGAAAATATTACAGCTAGTTGAAAATTAGCATCCCAGGGTGTTGCAAGTAATACAACTAGATGGAATAACAAAATGATAGAGCCTCCTAAAAATCCGTATGCATAACCCCATGAAGATACATGGTCCATGGCTTTTTTAGGGGCCAAGTAAGGCATGAAAGCATAATAGATGGTGTTTCCACCAGAAAAGCCTATTGAACCAATAACGAACATAAATGCCAGAACTAAGTAGCCTTTAGAGCCGAAATATGGAGCAGCACCCATTGCTGCACAGAAAATGATACCGACCACTGTGTACCAAAATAGTAATTTTTTCTTGATAGGCATTCTATCTGCAATTACACCCAATGCAGGTGCGGTTACTGCTACTACTAACATTGCTAGACCGTAAATTAAAGCAAAAAAACCAGCACCACCCTGAGTACCGGTAGATTTGTTGTATAAGTTGGCCATTAATGCTGGAACAATAACTGTCATTACCGTCAACGCATATGCTTGGTTAGCCCAGTCATACCAGTACCATCCTTTTAATCCGGACTTTTCTTCATCACTCATCGCGTCAATCAATTCTTTTGCAGACGCTCCAACAGCACCTTCTCCACTAGCCACAGCAACTTCTGCCATGGTCGGCATTGGGACTACTTGGTTTATGAACTGAATACCTGCATTTAGCATTAAGTGTGGAAAAATACACTATTTTGAAAATATCAGTGGTCTCTAATAATCTTATATCGACCTAATGCTTCCATCCACATGATTTCTTTACCAGCTTCTATGTTCATCTCTGGTTCCATTGGAAGAATCATCATACTGTGATCTTTCATATTCATGGCGTGAACTTCATCTCCTTCAAGATGAGTGACCATGGCAGTTCCCTTTTCTATCATCGGAACATAAATATTATCGGTAACAGTCCCCACGTGAGAAATTTTCTTACTAGAGAATAGTGACACTAACTCGAGTCTAGCTTTGGCAGAACCGTGCTTACCTGGTTTCGACTTGGAAATACTCAAAATTTTGTATGCTTCATCATCTACAACACAAAATCTTCCTACTTTCAGTGTCCTAATTTCCACCCTGTCTGTCCCTACCATCGAACTCGCCTATGCACCGTGCCTCGGTGTGGGCTTATGACCCTTGCCACTATTTTTAACCGAAATTACAATTCCCTAACATCAAATCTGCCACCCGTCTGTTCCATATCATGAGTAGTGACAAGCGAGAAGAGTTGTTTTGCCACTAAATCGGGTTCAACCAATTGACCAGTATCATGGTAATCAACAAAATGAGGGTGAAGTGGAAAATCATCAGGATTTGAGGATCTTATTTTTTTCTGCATGTTAGTATCAACAATACCCGGTGCAACAGAAATGGCGCTTATATTGTGCTCTTTACCTTCCTCAGCCAGACATCTGGCCCACATATCTAAACCCGCTTTAGACACGCAGTAAGCCGACCATGAGCCGATTGGGTGCTTCGAAGCCCCACTTGAAATTGTTGTAACTCTTGTTTGGTTACTGCCGATCATTAGGGGGTATAATTTTTGAGTAAGGTTTTGAACACCCACCAAGTTTACCTGTATCAAGTGATTCCAGTTATCAATCTCCACCTCCTTCATAGATTTAATCGGATTTATTATTCCTGCATTGTGGACAATGCCGTCAAGTTGAGAATATTTAGCGGTGATTTTCTTAGTCGCGATCTCGATATCCTCAGCAGATGAAAGGTCGCATGGTACTATAATCGAATCAGAACCAATGGTTTTCAATTTCTCACCTAACGTTTCTAGTTCTGGAGATTTTCGAGACAAGCCAATAACCGTGAAACCGCTATTAGCAAGTTCCAGCGACAATGACCTTCCAATGCCTCTTGAAGCACCGGTTATCAAATATATTTCTTGCATGGACAAACCAGGATGAAGCGGCTTATATCTTATTCAGCATATAGTTCCAATACTTCTAGAGGTATTACTCGAAGCGCCTCCTCATGCGTTGCTTCAAGATTTACCGGACAGGCAACACCATTTTCAGCAGCATCTAGCCAAGTCCTAGCACACACACACCAGCGATCTCCCGCTTTGAGTCCAGGGAAGTTGAATTGAGGAGCAGGGGTAATCAAATCATTGCCTCTTGCCTTAGCAAATTCAAGGAAGGCATCTGAAAGAATGCAGCACACAACATGCAAGCCACGGTCATTACTATCTGTATTACAACACCCATCCCTGTACCAACCTGTCAGAGGATCTAGTGAGCAATCATGAAGCGGTTCGCCTAAAACATTTATTTTTGGATGCAATATATCACCTCTAATACTGATAAAATCCTTCGCCTGATTTGCGACCTAGTTTACCTTGTTCAACCATTTCTAGTAGCAACGGTGCTGGAGCATATTTATCATCTCCAAGACCCTCATGAAGGACATTCATAATATGTAAAACAGTATCCAATCCAATCAAATCAGATAATGCTAAAGGTCCAATTGGATGATTCATTCCTAACTTCATGATTCCGTCGATTGCTTCAGGTTTAGCAACCCCTTCTTGAAGGGTTAGTATCGCCTCATTCAACATCGGACACAGAATTCTATTCGATACGAAACCTGGCGAATCATTGCATGAAAGCGCCGTCTTACCCATTTTATCCGCTGCTGCGATTACAGCAGAATTAGTTGCTTCACTGGTATCTTTACCATTGATAATTTCGACAAGTTTCATTATTGGTACAGGATTCATGAAGTGCATGCCTATTACTTTATCAGGCCGTTTTGTAGCACTGGCTATTTCTGATATTGAAATTGATGAGGTGTTAGAAGCGAGAATGCACTCAGGCTGGCAAATTTCATCGAGTTCAGAAAATATTGAGAGCTTAAGTTCTAATATTTCTGGTACCGCTTCAATAGCTAGGTCTACATCATGACATGCAGATCGGTCTACAGATGTAGAAATTCTACCCCTGGCTAAATCTGCTTCCTCTTGTGTCATCCTTTCTTTTGCTACCAACTTTGACAATGACTTTTCAATCGTTGCTATCCCCCTATCAACATAATCTTGCTCAATATCAATCATAACAACATGATATCCGGCACAAGCCGCTACTTGTGTAATACCATTGCCCATCTGACCGGCACCTAGAACCGCTATTTTTTCAATACCCATTTTCCTCACAATTGAACCCAAGAGCACTTGATTCTTGAATATGTGTGTAATGCAGGGCGAAAGATTATGACTCCAATGACCGAGGGTCCAACGATACCATGGTTGAAATTCTGTGTCCGCACTGTGAGGGTGAGATTGAGCTCGATGATGATGCAAAGGGAGAATTCGCTTGTCCGCTTTGTGATGGGGAATTTGAATGGGGTATGGATGATAGTGATGACGATTTTAATTTCATGGTTGGAGAACCATCTAATTCAAGAGATGTCTTGCGTGAATTTAGCGATAATCCAGCGATTAGAATAACTGCTGGTTCTATTTTTGCTACTATGATGGGGATTTATGCAGCATTTGTAGCACTACCGATTATTTTTGGCGGATTATTTGTTAGTTCACTTGAAGGAGCGGCTGATACAGGCACTGGATTCGGAGCAATTTTTATACTCATAGGAATAGCATTTCTAATATTCTTCGTGACAGGAATTACCTTTGGAGTATTGATGGCTAAAGGAAAACTTTCTGCTCTAATCGTATGTACTGTACTTTCCGTCATTGCATTAGTTGGAACAATCGTTGGATGGCTATTTAGTGATGATCCTGAAGCTGAATGTATTGAATATGATAATTCATCATTTTTTGGAGAATGTCTAGAGTATGAAAGTTCAATGGGAAGTGTTCCAATTGGAGGAATCATAATTTGGACATTAATAATTGCTATGAATGTCTCAATGTTGGCTGTGCCACAGTTCCGATATCAATTTGATTGATTGGTAGCCCGACTCGGATTTGAACCGAGGTCAGCGGGACCAAAACCCGCTATGATGGACCCCTACACTATCGGGCTGTGTAGTTTGGCGGATGCGAACTACTTTTTCTTCTTGTCGGAAGAATGGTCAAATAATAATGATGAAAGTTCTGAATTATCGATTTTTGATAGCGCACTTTTCTTAAATTCTGATAAATTCAATCCCTGTTTATTTTCATAAATCATTGCCTGAAGACCCATATCTAACTTGTCAAGTTGTTTGACGAATTTCGCTTCTTCACTTTCGCCCAATTCATATTCCTCGAATAGAGACAACCACTGTGGTGCCAATTCTTTCATTGCTTTCAATTCATCTTCGGCCTTGGTTGAACAATCATCATGTGGAGTTAAATCTCCTACCCTAACCTCGGGTATATCATGTACTAGGCACAGACTAATGACTTTCACTAAATCTAGTTCCGTTGGTGTTAATTTTAATGCTAAAATAGCCATACCCCAAGAGTGTGCAGCGACTGATTCCGGATTGTTTACCTCGCTTCTAACCCAACCTGAACGAAGTACATCTTTCAATCCAAGTATCTCAATCAATGATTCTCGCATATCTCATGCCATAAAGCAAGAGGTCAAAACCTCGACCCCTAATTGCCCGCCATGTTGACAGGAAAACCCCCTTGGTGGGATGATGCGGTAATTTTCTTAAAAAATGACACACTGCTAGGCCCCATCTTAGAAAAATATGACGATGGATGCCTTGAAGGGCAGGGAAACTTATTTTCTACTCTGGTTAGATCTATTGTCGGTCAGCAAATTTCGGTATTGGCTGCTGATGCAATTTGGGCAAGGCTGGTTGAAAAAGTGGAAAAAGTAATTCCTGAAAATATTCTAAAATTTACTCCTGAAGAATTAGCTAAGTGTGGTTTGACCGGTCCTAAATCAAGGTATATTCACGGTATTGCACAAGAATCTGATAACTTCATTCAGCAAGATTTTGATTCGATGACTGATGAAGAAATCAAAAAACATTTCATCTCTTTCAAAGGCATAGGTCCATGGACAGCCGAAATGTTGATGATTTTCGCATTAATGCGTCCTGATATTTTCAGCATAGGTGACCTTGGTCTTATCAAAGCAGTACAAATTCTTGACCCCAGTGCTGAAACCAAAGAATCTATAGAAAAGGTTGCGGAACGCTGGGCTCCTTACCGAACTGCGGCAAGTTGGTACCTGTGGAGGATGCTAGACCCAGTCCCTGTTGCATACTAACTCACTGCGAACTGTTAACTATTACAATCATCTAAGAGTGTTTGTGTCTGACAAGTCTAAGCCTCTTACTCTTGCTGAAAGACTCAATGCTACTGGAAATAAATTAGCCGAACTTTCCAAAAAAGTAAGTGACTCAACAAAAACTGCTGTAGGAAATGCCAACGAGTCTATCAAGAATGCAATTTCGGAAAATAAGCAGAAACGGGATGCTAAAAAGCAAAAGAAACTAGAAGACGCAAGAATTGAACTGACTTCAGAAGGATTGTTTGATGATGTCCCATCAATGGTTACACTACCTGAGTTTGAGGATGAAAGGATGTCTATTGTTTCTGAACAGAACGAAAATCTTGTTTTAGTTTTAGAAGAAATGCAAAGACTTTCCGAACGAGTCGATTCCTTAGAAAAGAGAAATCGTTCGTCGCAGGTTACATCTAAGAAAAATATTATGAAATCTAATGATAGCATTGACCCCGAAAATAATGAAAGTACATCCCCTGTAATGAGTGAGGTTATCCACTTGTTGGGAGCATCTCTCATTTGGATTGTAGCATTATTTGGCGCTGACAAATACATTACAGAACGTGAACTGCTAATTTTAGAAAGTTACCCAGCAGAGATTCCTATTTGGGGCATTGGAGCGACAACATGGTCGCTGTATTTACTATACAGAATTGGAAAAAAGTCACCAACACTGAGACTTCCTGGTTTGTTGAGATTCCAAGCATCACTTGCTGTCGGTATTACGACCACAATTGGAATTATGATCAACGATGATTCAACATCGACTGTATCTAGTGTATGGACTTGGGGTACCATAATCGCTATTGGACTATTACTCGGCTCTAGTATGATAGCAACCGCATGGAACTCAACCAAGAAGCTCGTTAGAATAAAATAACTAAACTAATATTTCATCAATCTGCTCTGAAAAATCGCCGTCCTCATCTTTTTGCGGACCATTCCAGTGTAGTAATCCACTAAGTGATAACAATCCCCACAGAATTAGTGGAGGTGCGAGTTCAATATTGAACGAAAATTTATACAGGAATGGGGGCGCTAATTCCGCACTAAGTTCAAAGTTGTTAGACGGATTGATGACAATCATTGCCATTATCCATACGAACACTGAACCTCCGACAACGGCAGTCATTCTTGACAAAGCCTTTCCTTCAGTGAAAAAATAAATGCTCAGTAAAATTACTGAATTAACCAAACCATAAGAAGCAGAACTAAACTGCTCGGAATCTAGATCTGAATTGAATAGAGGAACCAAAGCCCCAAACAAAGTATGTGGTATCAAAACGATAAGCAGCCAAATCTTAGGATTGAAAATCCTTCTCAAGTCTAAATCTAAAATACTCTTAAGATTCATTATTTCCATCTCCAACAACAACTTCCTCAAGTTTTGAATCCACCTTAGGTTGCCAAATCTTCCGAACCCCTAAAGCGAATGTGAGAAGGAAGGAAAATACCAAAAGAGGAATCAAAACCGCTGCAGTTATTTCGACAGTTTCTTTCTTATCAGAGGTTTTATCATCAGAATCACTAGGTTCTGAAGTATTTTCATCTGAAATAAGACCATTGCTGCGCGGGTATTTATCGATTAAATCAATAAATCCATCATTATCATCATCATTGTCGAGATTATCGCCAATTCCATCATTGTCGAAATCTGATGATTCACTAAAGTTTAGTGGAAAGGCATCATAAACATCTAGAACGCCATCGCCATCGTCGTCGGTATCAACTAAGTCATCGATACCGTCTCCGTCGAAATCTGAGCTGAAACTAGCATTTAGTGGGAAAGCATCCTCTGTATCTAGAACGGTATCACCGTCATCATCAAGGTCTTCAACCAGTGTAGTGGTGAAATTATCAGGGCAATCTACGAAGTCTGGTTGCATGTCACTGTCAGTATCTAACCAAGCACAACGATCGAACGGGAAATCGTCAATTTCATCTGGAACCCCGTCGTTGTCGTCGTCTAGGTCAGCATTATCACCAACGGCATCACCATCGGAATTGTTCTGCTCACTTGCATCAAAGGGGAAAGCATCGTCAACATCGTTGACACCATCGTTATCATCATCACTATCCTCATCATCTGAGTAGCCATCACCGTCATTGTCTTTTACAACCACAATGTTTTGGTCTGTGTCATCGTCATCGGCATCCAGAATACCATCATTGTCATCGTCATCGTCAGCATTATCTCCAATTCCGTCACCGTCGTTATCATTGTATTCGTTCGAGTTGAAAGGAAAAGCATCATCTATGTCATTATAGCCATCATTGTCGTCATCTGGATCAGCGTTATCGCCAGTTCCATCACCGTCATAATCTGAATGTTCAGTAGCGTCGAATGGGAAATCATCGCTTGTATCACTCACGCCGTCATTGTCGTCATCAGGGTCAGCATTATCGCCTAAAACATCTCCATCAAAATTGGCTTGCTCACTAGCGTCATATGGGAAGGCATCATTAGAATCGATTGTCCCATCATTATCATCATCCGGGTCTGCATTATCTCCAATCCCATCGCCATCGAAATCTTCAGATTCTGAAGCATCAAGAGGAAATGCATCGTTGACGTCATTAACTCCATCGTTATCATCGTCATCGTCAACATCATCATTTAAACCATCATTATCGTTATCTGAAGAGGTTGAACCGCCGCCATTATTGTTGCCGCCGCCATTG
>CEWG01050816.1_pt1 | contig 45747 bp, 50 predicted proteins | sample 361411 | NCBI WGS metagenome assembly CEWG01 (sample SAMEA2622173, study PRJEB7988) | marine metagenome | biome: marine biome (ENVO:00000447); feature: surface water layer (ENVO:00002042); material: "saline water (ENVO:00002010), including plankton (ENVO:xxxxxxxx)" | depth 5 m | reverse complement strand
AGGTTCAGGTTCAGGTTCAGGTTCAGGTTCAGGTTCAGGTTCAGGTTTTTTTTTAATTTTTTTTTTAATTTTTAATTTTATTTTTTTTGGTTTTACAACTTCATCTACTTTTGCTTCAGGTCCAGATTCATTCTTTTTTTGTGAAGGTGTTTCCCCAATTTCTCTTAATATTTGTTCTCTGGGAATTGTTCTAATTTTTTTGCTTCTAACAAGACCTTTATATTTTTTATATAAATAGTTGAATATTTTAACATCTTCTTTGTTCCATTTTTCTTCATCTTTTATTATAATTCTTTGATTTTCACCTGTATAAGAACCATCGCCTGTTTTAGATGTTGTATGATATAACATAGCTCGTGTTCCATTTATCATTTTAATTTTTTCACCTCCAATTATAAATTGATTTTTATCATATTTATCGGTTTTAATTCCATCAATATCAATAATTTTAGCTCCACCGTTAAATTCATTATCGCCCATATTAATATATTATGATGAGATTAAACTATATTTCTGTAGAACTTTATCAATATTTTTTAATAAATCAATTCGTTCTAAATTATATGGTCTGATAGCTTTAATGGCTTCATCTAAAGTCATCCATTTTAATTTACTAACTTCACTTTTTTGAAATTTATTTTCTTCTTTATATTTTGAATATGCTAAAAAATATCTATGTTTATAAGATTTAAAATTAGAACCAGTAAAAATTTCATCAAATGGTATTAAATTTTTAATAATAGATATTTTATTTTTAGGGAAGCCGGTTTCTTCGGAAAATTCTCTAACAGCACATTGCAAATCATTTTCTTGAAAATTTCTTCTACCCTTTGGAAATCCCCATTCAGGTTCAATCCAATTAGTAGTGCTGCTTTGAATTAGTGATTCAAGGTTGAAGAAAGTATCATCAAATAAGTGTATGCCTTCTTTAATTTGATTAAATTTATCTAATGAAGATTTTTCTTCAGTTCTATATTGAACTCCGTAATAATCTCCCCACAATTCTTGCCATAATTGTTTAAAATCTTTAGTTAATAAATTATTTTTTTCTTTAATTGTCATTTCATTAACAATATTTTGTATATAGTCTTTGTTATATAATGGATATTTACCTCTAATAAATTCAACATATCCTAAACTGTCTTTTCTACAAATAAGTAAATATTTCCGTGAATGAATATTTTTATTGAATGTAATAACTCCTAAACTTGTAATAGGTTTAGAGCATTGATTATATGAATGTCCAGTTTTTCCACAATTATTACAAAAATGATTATACGTTTTATTCATTATATTATATGTTTAATTCGCTATCTTTTTATATCATTTACAATTAATGGGTTTAAATTATAATGTGTGGTTGCCTCATTTAAAATTTACTTTACAAACAATAGCGATAACATATCCAGCGAGACCTAATGAAGTGTCTCGAAAGAAATATTATGATTTTATTCAAAATTTGCCGGTATTTTTTCCTTTAGAACCATTTGGAAAAAATTTTTTAGAATTATTAGATAAATATCCAGTGACACCATATTTAAGTTCAAGAATGTCTTTTATGAAATGGGTTCATTTTATATTTAATAAAATAAATGAACAATTAGAAAAACCAGTGGAAGATTTTTATGATAGTTTAGAAAAATATTATGATGAATATAAGCCAAAAGAAATAAGAAATAGAGAAATTATAAAAACGAGAAAAAGATATATTCAATTTGCAAGTGCGTTATTGATAACTTTAGGTATAGTCTATTTTTATAAAAAATAATATATTATGTTAATGTATAATGGCAAGACGCACAAGAAGAAAGAGTCGTAAATCTAAAAGTAGCCGCCGTCGTCAACGTGGTGGTTCAGGACGTTCTGCAGGAGTAGCAGCAACCGCAGGTTCAGTTGAGGCAATGGGACATGAAAAGGAGGCAATGGGACACGAGACAGAGGGAATGGGTCACAAGGAAGAGATGCACACAAGTGGTGGAGACGACCAGAAGGGAGGAAGACGTAAGCGTAAGAGTAAATCAATGAAAGGTGGTAAGAAGAAGGGAAAGAAGAAGACACGCAAGAGAAAGCTTAACCCATTTTTCAAACTTATGTTAGATGCTAAGAAGAAGGGATTATCTTCATTTAAATACAATGGCAAAACTTACAAGGGCAGAAAGCACAAGCGTTTAGGTATGATTTACAAAAAGGCATAATTTGATTATAATTATTATTAAATAATTTAAATCAAATATTTAATTTTTAGATTCAACATAATCGAGATAAAGTTGTGTATTACAAGTTAAAGTCCAGGTTTTAATAATAGTATCAACTGTAAATAAGGCAGAAAATCCAGTAAAAACAGCATTTAGAACACCAACGGGATGAGTTCCATATACATCAGCTCTATAGTAAGCAAGTAGTTGCCAGAAAATATATTGATAAATAGGTCCAACAGTTAAAAACATAGTGGATGGTAATTTATTACCATAAATTTGGTTTAATCCAGCAAATGCAGGAAAAATAGTACTAATTCCAGCAAGAATCATTAAAAAATCTCGTGAAGGTCCAGTAGTATCATCAAAAGATAAAGAAGCAACACAACAAATATAAAGCATAGACCAAAAAGTATATAATCCTGGCATTCTCATAACATCATCTTCCATTTTATGGAGTTTAGAAATAGTATCAACAGAGCAACAACTCATTATTCAAAATATTAGTATTATTTCTTTAAATAATATCAATAAATATTTTAGCTTGTTTATTTATATGAAAATAAAATTTTGGATATTTTTAATAACAGCATTTTTAATGGCAAATACATATTATGATGGTAGATTTACAGAATACCTATCAAAGGGAAAAAAATATTATAAGATGGCAACATTTGGATTTGTAGGTCTTAGTATGTATTTATTTATCAATAAAAATCCAGGAGAAAGTAAAAATTTAGTGAGACATGCAACAGATTTAATAAAATATATGCCAGTGGATTCAAATACAAGTGATATGTTAACACCTTTATTTGATTTTACTAATGCTCAAAATAGAGTAAGTCAAATGGGTAATTCAAATATTAATATACAAATGACACCCCAAACAAAAAGAATGTTAAATTCAGGTGGTTCTGCAAAAAGAAGTGTGAGTGAAACAAAAAAGAAATATGTAGCAGCAAAACAAGGTTGGAAATGTAATGGTTGTGGTGAGCAATTAAATCATACATTTCAAGTTGATCATAAAATAGATTTGCAATTTGGTGGAACAAACAATGTTGATAATTTAGCCGCTTTATGTAATAATTGCCATGCAATGAAAACAGCATCAAATAATTTGTAATTATTTAATATAATCAAAATATAAATGGCAGAACAAGAAAAAGAAGAGCCAATGAATGTAATTAGTACAATAGTAATAGTATTTTCAATAATAACATTAGTAGTAATTGTAGGATTAGGATTTAAAAAATTAATTGGAAGCAGCAATACATCAATATTTATACGAGATTATATACAAAAATTAATAAGAAAATTGTTATATCTTTTAGTATTTGTATTATATTTTATTCCTATTGACGGATTAGCTGTAACATTAATAAATAAATTAAGAGGTACAGAGGCCAAAAGTTGGAGAGAAATCAATAATTTAAACAAGTGGGGAGTATTTGGGAGTTTTCGTAGAGCAGCACTATTATTATTAATGGGATTAGGCGGGTTGGGTATATTTTTTGGATTTACTCATGAAGGTGAAGATTGGATGAAATGGGTATTTGTTACATTTGTGGGATTAACAGTATTAGGTATAGTATCTGTATTAGGAATAGACCAATATCAATCATCAAAATCAAAAGAAAGGCAATTTCCTTATATGGGAACAACAAGGGAAAAAACCGCATGGTTATTTAATGAATCGGCAACTTATTTGAAATATATAATAGGAGCAGGGCTAATTTTAGGTATATCAGCCATAATTCTTTATTTATTTTCAACTAATGTTTTATTCACAATAGCAGGAACCCAAATGTTAATGATAACATTTTCAATATTATTAATGTCGCTTGGATATTATTTACTTAAGAAAAATAAAGTAGTGAATGATACCTTAAAAAAAAATAAAGTTTTAGGGAATTTATTTTACATATTATTCATAATCCCATGTTTATTTCATGATACAGTGAAATTTATTTATAATCAATTCAGACATACACCAAAAATGGTATATTTAATATTTGTAATAGAGTTGGTAATAGTATTGTCATATGTATTATTTCCGATGATTTATAAATTTTTATATACAGACATAAAGGATGTAAAAGACCATGAACTTTTATTAAAAAAAGAGATAGAAGGTGTAAAAACAGAAGAATATTTTATAAAATCATCTATACAAAAAATAAAAAAGAGTTTAATAAAATTAAGTGATAAAATTAAAGAAAACAATATAACAGAAATAAAAGAACAGGATTACGATAGTAGTAAAAATGAAGAAGATTTAAGAAAGTATTTAATAGATTTAGACATAAAGGAGAAAGAAAAACAAAATAATATAATAAGAAAATTTCGTGTAGAAATTCCCAAAATAAGAGTTTTAGAAACACGTTTAGTTAATAATAGTAATAAATTAGAAGCATTGTATAAATTTAAGAAAGGTAATAAAGAAGTAAAAGCAACAGTATTATTAAGAAAACCAATATATTTGGAAAAAGAGAGAAAGATATTTGGTAAAGTAAAACAAGATACAGAAAGTTATTATCAATATAATTACAATTTTGCTATAAGTAGTTGGATATTTTTAAGAGGTAATAAATCATTTTCAAATGAATTTAGAAATATTTTAAAATTCGATAATAATTCAGCAATATCATATAATGCGTATAATAATAAATTAAAAGTAACAATGAATAATTATGATTATGGTAATGGAAAGATAGGTAATAAAAAAGAATATATTTATAAAAATTTTCCTTTGCAAAAATGGGCAAATATAGTATTAAATTACGATAGTGGAGTTTTGGATATATTTGTGGATTCAAAATTAGTAGCATCAGAGAAAGGAGTTTTAGATAAAATAAATTCAAAAGAAATGACAGTGGGCGGAAATGTAAAAGGAGGAATATGTAATGTAGTATATTTTCCAAATTCTATATCAAAAGAAAGAATAGATTTAAATTATAGAATGTTAAAAAATAAAAATCCACCAATTGTTTAGGTATTTATAATTTAGATAATTTCTAATAGTATATTATATTATGATAAATTTAAAGAAATTATTATTGATTGCAATAGTAGTTGTTGTGTTATATTTAGTATATACTTACGTATTTTTGGATTCAACATCAAATACATTATATAGTGGAGGAAATGCAAAAAATGAGAAACTAATTCCAGCGAGTAAAATTCCAGGCAATAAAAATTCAGTAGATTTTACATATTCTTTATGGATTTACATTAAAGATTGGCAATATCGATATGGAGAGAAGAAAGTTATATTTACCAGACAAAAAGCCGGAGAGACTGATCACTATACAGAAGTATCTTTAGCAGGTTCGACAAATACATTGAATGTTTCAATGGCATCAGGAAATGGTTTATGTGGAAGTGGAGGTACAAACTGTCATTCAGTAGGTATTGAAAATATTCCCATACAGAGATGGGTTCATATTATGGTATCAACCAATAATAGAGCAGTGGATACATACATTGATGGTAAATTAGTAAAAACAACCATTCTTCCCAGTCCCCCTTATACAACTGGACAAAAGGAAGCACCAATTAAGGTAAGTCCTAAATCTGGTGAAAAGGGTGGATTTGAAGGAGAAATATCTAAGTTTAGATATATTGCAAGAACAGTAAATCCTCGCGAAGCATATGAGATTTACAGAGAAGGTCCAGGAGGTAACTGGTTAACAAGCGCGGTAAATGCATACAAACTAAAATTAGCATTTATGAAAGATGATGAAGAAGTAACCAGTTTTTCAATTTAAACTTATTAATATAAATTTATCAATAAGTTTTATAATCTAAAAATCTTATTAATAGTATATATAGAATGTCTTATTCAGGTTTTCAAGAAAATTATAATAATCCATTTAGTAAAGTTGGTCAAGGTATAACGGATGCTGAATATAGTGCTTCCAACTTAATGTCTAAATTTAGGAATAATAGATTTGTTAGCGGTGGAAGTGATTTTTTAAATTCAAATTCATTAGTAGCAAAAGTTTGTTTTTTAATATTGATAATTCTTTTATTCATAATGGCACTTCGTATAGGTTCAAGAGTATTGACTTGGTTATTATCTCCATCAAAAAATCCAATATTGGTAAATGGATTAAGAGATGCTCAGCGTCAAAAAACAATAACTCAAAAACCAGGAGTAAAGGATTCTATCCCTATTTTAAGGTCAGTAAATGAAAGAGAGGGTATAGAATTTACATGGTCAGTATGGCTTTGGATAAAGGATACAACTTGGGATGTAAAAACAGGTAATGCACCAACAAGAAAAAAACATATTTTCAATAAAGGTTCATTAGGAAATACGCAAGGTAATTCTCTTACAGAATGGCCAAAGGGTCAACCAGGTGCAACATCATTAGATGGTATGGCATTCCCAAATAATTCGCCAGGTGTATATTTAGATAAAGATACAAACAATATGATAATTTATATGAATACTTTTGAAAATGTATTAGAAGAAGTAGTTATACCAGATATTCCATTGAATAAATGGATTAATGTTATGCTTAGAAATAAGGGAAGAAATTTAGATGTATACATTAATGGTAAAATAAAACATAGACATGTTTTTAGTGCAGTTCCAAAACAAAATTACGGAGATGTGCATGTAACAAGAAATAATGGATTTTCTGGTAATTTATCATCATTAAGATATTTCCACAAAGCATTAACCGGTGTAGAAATTGATAATGTAGTCAAACAGGGACCAAACTTAAAGGCAGATGATAGTATGAAAGTATTCCCACCATATTTTTCACTTCGTTGGTTTTTCCGTTCTTAAATTTATAAATAATTATTAATTAATTATAAATTATCCTTTTAAATTAGGATTTATACAAATATCTCTTGTTGGAAATATTTTATTTGATGCACAGACATCACCTGGTTGCATTTTAACACAGTGTCTATGACGTTTATCCGTTCCTATATAACAGAATCCCCCATTTTTCTTATTTTTTTTTAATGAACTGTTGTAAGAACTATCAGCGTCTATTTTTTCTAAATCTTTTGTGTAATTTTTTTTTGAATCCATATTTTTTTCAATAGGAGATTTTTTATTAATGTTGTGTATTTTTGAACCCTTACTTAAATCTAAATTTTTTTTTGAAATATCGACAGTATCCTTAGTGCCTTGTAAAAATTTTACTGCTCCAACTTTTGTATTTTGAAAATATTGTGAGATATTTATACCGAAATGTTTTTCTAAAATATCAGTTTTCTTATAAAAATGTAAATAAGAATTATAAAGTAAAATTAATACACTAAATAATAAAAAAATATATAAAATTATTTTTCGTGTTCCTATTTTTTGTTGTGGCATAGTATTTTCACTTATATTATCTGCATTAAGAAAAGATGTATTAGGAGTAACAGTTTTCATTATGGATGGTGTTTTACTCATATACATTTTATAAATATTAAATTATTTTAATGTATTTATATAAGTGGTTTAAAATTATTAGCACACAATTTATTAAGATAATATGTGCTTACTATGTTTAGATATAGAATGTTCTAAAAGTAGTTGTAAAGATATAAAATGTAAAAGATATTTTTTACCTTTTATATTTAGTCCAGTATTGGCAATTCACCCTGAAATATTTAATTTTTATTATTTTCCAGTTGTAGTGGGATTTTCAGCGTTTATATTATTTTGGAATTTTCCAAAAATAGTTTATTACACTGCATCAAGACCATTATATTATGAAGATTTATTTATAGATGAAAAAAAATTACCTAATTATGATGTAGATGAAAAATTAAAAAAGAAATTTCAATGTATATTAGAATGGTTGTTAATTATAACAAATACATTATTAGTATCAGGTTTAAGTGATTGGTGGTTATATAAAACCCAAAATAAATTTACTTTGTTAGAAGTAGTAGGAGTAACAGGAGGAATAATAAAAATTTTTCAAACAGTAAATAATACAATAAGTAGGGTTATGTTAAAAATATTACGAAAACAAATAAAAAAACAAAATCGTCAATTAGTAGCAATAAATAAAAATAAAACAGAATCAAAATTAGAAGAAGAAAAAAAATCCAGTATTGAATTACCGAAATATATTCCTAAAAGACCAAGATTTGATACAATATAATATTTATAAAATATATATGCAAGGAATTTTATTGCTTATTTTTTCTTTTATATTTACATTTTTTATATCTAAAACTACAAATTTAAAACCATTAATAAATTACAATGATAAAAATGACTATTTACCAATTTTTACATCAAATTTATATGCAGATTTGTTAATAATTTTTATTACATTTACAGGAATATTAGGAACATCGAAATCATGGAAGGTATTAGGAAATTGGTATAAAAAATATAGACTTAGCGCAATGTTAGCAGATATTTTGATAGGAGTAATTTATCTCTTAATAGCAAGATATGTTGTTTATGTTTTAAAGTGGAAGGTTGATTTATTTCAGTTTGGTGTAATAGCAGTTTTGATTCAAATTTTATTTGATTTTTTATTTTATTTATTTTTTAAAATGATTCCAAAAGGTAGTAACGATATGTTAGATTTATTTAAAGATTGGGCAAAGTTTGCTAAGGCAGATGCATTGTGGGGAGACAGTATTTTAGTTTTGGTAGGAGTTGTATTGTCATCATTTTTGAAAGAAAAATCATTTAATATGAATATGTTTTTACTAATAATAGGAGGTTATTTAACACCATATATAATTTATATGAAAGATTGAATTAATTAGTAATTTTTCTAAAAATAAAAACACTACTGGAAAATAATATTCCTCCCCATAATGTATCCATAAAAACAGTTTTCCATTTCCAATTTTTTAAAATAGCGTGATTTGTAAATTCATAAACCCCATAAACAAATATTCCTAAAAAGAAAATTTCTAAATAATTAAGTTTTTTTAAAATAGCAAAATAATAAATACCGATAGTTAATGTTAAGTAGCATAAAATGGTAGATATAGGTTTTAATTTAAGTTTATTATTTTGTATCATTTTAATTTGATTATTGAAATAACCGGAAGCAGATTTCAAATAAACAGCATCTATAGAAGTGAAAATAACAGCATATATTAAAAAGTTTTTAATTTGTTTAATCATTTATAATATAATTAGACAAATTTATGTATATATATTAAATTAGCGTCTGCGCTTGCGGGACTTTCTGCGCTTGCGTGTTCTGCGGCTTCTGCGGGACTTGGACTTGCGGCGTTTACCGCCTTTTAAAGTGCGTGATCTGCGTGCTCTGGACTTACGTGCCATTATGTAATTTATTGAGAAAAAAAGTTACGCATGATAGTTTTGCTAAATATTTAATAAATTATTAAAATATTTAACTAAAAATTTATAAAGTATCGTTGGCGGCACTTTCATCTTTGGTATTTACACCGAGACCCTTTCCGTCATTTGAGTTTCTGCAGCAAGCAGCGAGCATAAGGTGGAAATGATAGCTTTTTCCAATACCTCCCATAAGTCCGCCCTTAGTATCACCTCCCCAATTGTAGATTCCTCCTTTGTGTGCGACAGTCTCTGTTCCATCAGCAGCAGTAATAGTAACTTTGTCGCCGTGTCTTTGTGTTCGTCTATTAATTCTTCCTCTTGGTACTCCCATTTATAACATACCAAAAGAAAAAAAAATTAACTTCTGGGGACCATTCCTGTCAACGCGCTCATTTTTTCTAATTTATTTATAGTTTTTTCTAAATTATTATTAGTCATACTATTATTGAATAAATAATCAGTTGAAGGTTTGACTTCATTTTTTTTAATTTGTTTATAAATAATATTAATTTTGGATTTAATATTTTCAATTTCTTGTGTGTTTTTTATAATAGGAATTTTATTATCTAAAGGTTCTGTTAATAAATTTATTGCAAAATAAATAATATATTTTCTTCTTTTTCTAACTCCGGGTTTATATCTTAAACAAAACATACTTAATAAAGCTTTAATAATTTTATGTAATCCTTTATTTCTATTATTAGATTCCATTAATAAACAATCCCATATTATCCAAATTATATCTTTTTGATAAGAGGTATCAACTGGAATATTATTTCTTCTACCAGCAAAATATTTTTTATGTTCTTTTTTATAAATATCTTCAAATCCTAATATCCATTCTAACCAATAACATGCTAAAGAACTATTTTTTTGTTTTTTTAAAATATTCCAACAAAATTCATTAACACCTATAAATAATTCGGTAGGGTCTTCTTTTTTATAAACTCTACGAGCATAATCAGTTGTATTCGCTTTCATTTTATAAGAAATTTTTGTAATATTGAAATCATCTTTTTGGACCTTTATATTATCAAAACTGTGTTTTTTTTTTGACATACATAACACACAAATAATTTCAGCAAATAATTTTCTAATCTTATCATTATTTCTCATTTTTAATATATTTTCTTGATATCCATTATTTAAAATTTGCTTAAAGTTTTCAATTCTTAATTCTAAATATAAAGGTAATTTTGGATTCCCTATATGTATATTTTTACTCGAAAATAATAGTAGTATTTCCCAAATATCTGCGAAATGACCAGCACAAATAAATTCTCCTGCCCAATAACACGATGGTTCTATTTTTCCATTACTTAAATTATTTAGTAATTCTTTTTTAGCTTCACTTTTTTTAAATTTTGAAAATGTAATTCCTCTAAATTCTTTTATATCTCTCTTATCAGTTATTTCTTTATCATTCATATTTATATACAATTTTACATAAAAAAAATAACTATAATACATATAAGCGATGAAAAAATTTAGTAAAGAAATTAGTAAAATAATCAAAAAAATAATTAGTTTTTTTAAAACAAATATAAAAAAAATAATGAAAGTAAAAGGTTGGACAAAAATAGCATTAATAACCGGAATTATTCTTATAATTTTAATGTTTGTTAATAAAGATATAGTTTATAAAGAAGGATTTGTTCAAAAGGAAAAATTTGTATTAAAAAAAGGAGGTGAAATATATGATGATTTTTATGTAGATTTTTATGATGATTTATTGTTAGACCAAGTGAAAAATGATTTTGAGGTAGGAGAAATAAAACGTTTAATAAAAATAAATTCTATTAATAGAGTTTTGGATATTGGTTCAGGAACAGGACGTCATGTTAATTTATTAAATAAAGAAGGATATAAAGCCGAAGGTCTTGATAAATCAAAAGCAATGGTAAATTATGCTAAAACTAAATACCCTGAATTAACTTTTAAAGAAGGAGATGCATTGGAAGCTATGTTATATCCGCAAGATAGTTTTTCAACAATAACATGTTTTTACTTTACAATTTATTATATTAAAGATAAAAATAGATTTTTACAAAATTGTTACAATTGGTTAATGCCAGGAGGTTATTTAGTTTTACATTTAGTTAATAGAGATAAATTCGACCCTATCTTAAATGTTGCCGATCCTTTACATCTTGTTAGTGCTCAAAAGTATGCTAAAGAAAGAATAACTACATCAACTGTAAAATTTAAAGATTTTCAATATAAAGCAAAATTCGATATAGATAATCAAAATAATTTAGCAGAATTTAATGAAATATTTAAAGATGATAAAACTAAACATGTAAGACAAAATAGTCATAAATTGTATATGGAAACTCAAAAACATATTTTGGGATTAGCTAAAAATATAGGATTTATATTACAAGGTAAAATTGATATGGTAACAGCTCAGTATCAAAATCAATATTTATATTTACTTTATAAACCTGAATAATTCGTTATTATTTTATATTTTTTATTTATATAAATATAAAATATGGCTGAAGCACAATTTCCTCTATTAAGTCAATCTCTGGATGGAGAAAAACAATATACTGATTTAAGTATTCCTACTTTTGATGAATTACAAGATATATATGGTAGAAAATGGCAAAAAGAAAAAGAAAAATTTCAAACACAAATAAAATGTAATTTTTTTGCCTTAGTTGAAAGAGAAGCAGAAGGTAAGCAAGAATTATTTATGTTATGTGTTCCTGAGAGAAAAGAAAAAAAATATATTCAAGCTTTCTTGGATTTATTTCAATCACAATATACACCACATGTTGCAGATGTTGAAAGATTGGCTGGTAAAAGAACACGCAAACTGTTTGTAACTATGCCATCAAATTATAGCTGACTATCTGGTATGTATAAATATTCTTTACATTTTTTTGAAGAAGACGGTGAGATGCAACACGTTATACAAAAAGAACATATTTGTTGTGTAATAAATTAATAATTATTTTTATATTAATTTATTTTTTACGTTTTGTTTTACGTTTTCTTTTTCTATTTCTTTTTCGAGATTTTTTATAACCACCTTTACTTTGTCTTTTTCTTGCTTCTCGTGTTGCTTCTTCAGCAGTTATTCCTGATAATGGAGATTGAAATTTATTTATTTTTTGAATTTTTTTTCTATATTCATTTAACATTGACATTGATTTTTTTATTTCACCCGTCTTAAAAACGTTTCCCATATCTCCAAACTCTTCTTCATATTTGTCTATAAATTTGGTTTCTCCATCTGATAAAACTTTTCCAGAAGGTTTTTTACGATATTTTAAATAATTATGTTTTAATGTATCCCTTATTAGAGCAACATTATTTAATATTTTGTTTTTATCTTTTTTATTTTTTATTTTTGGAATTTTTATATTATAATTCTCATCATCTAATTTCTTTATTATTTCCTTAAATAACTTATCAACATCCATATACATATAATTTATATTATTTTATATAATTAATTAAATCTCGAGGACGTGATGCAAGTAAAAACGCATTTTTAGTGGCAATGTAATTATCCTGTTGATAAAATTGTGATTTTGATTGAAAAGGTAGATTATTTTTTCTTTCAGCTAATATTAAATTTAAATTATTTAATATATTAGTTATTTCTACAATTTGTTCGGGAAAAAAATTTAATCCGGCATAGTGTATATTGTATTTTAAAAAAGATTTCTGGTATTTTGTGAGATTTTCCATTCCATTTGTAAATGCAAGATATTTAAACATATTATATTTTAAAGCATATTTAATTTGAATAATAGCATTTTTCCAAATGTTTGTTTTTTTCTTAGTATCTGGTAAAATCCAATTTATTATTTTTTTTTCATCTATATAGGATATTGCTTGTTTTAATATGTAATCTTGAATATTCATTATATTATATTATAATACTTAATTTCGTTTATTTCGTTTAATGTTATAAATTATAAAGTAAATAATTAGTAATGTATAAACTATTGATTATTATTAGTATTATTTTATTAATAATTGGTATTTATAAAATAAAATTTCCTTTTTGGTCAAAACAGCCTGTTTTTCATTTTCATAATTTAAAATATTGGATAATTCCCCCAGGAATAATTCAACATGAAAATCCAGAAAAAAATAAATTTTATGATGAAAAAATTTTTTTTGATATATATGATAATATTCCAATTAAAATTAAGAATCATTTTGCTTTTTTTATAAAAAAACATTATTTACCTAATAAACAAGAACTATATAATCCTTCTAAAATGGATGTTTTAAATTATTTGCAAAGTCATAATAGAAAATCTTATTTATCAATTATGTATGATAAAAATAATTTAAAAAGACTGGTAGGAACTATGAGTTCAAGACCCTTAGATTGTTTTATTGGAAATAATAAATTACCAGTTCAATATGTTGATTTTTTGTGTGTTCATAAAAAATATAGAAAAAAGGGGTTGGCACCAAAAATAATTTATACTCATTACGTAAATTGTCGTTATAAAAGAAGTGAGCCAGTATTTTTATTTAAAAGAGAAGGTGATGTGACATCAATTGTTCCCTTAACGGCATATAATAATTATTTATTTGATATTTCAAGATGGGATAAGTCAGTTGTATTTGATGAACCAACTATAAATACTATTTTGATAACAGAAAATACATTTAATTATTTTTTTGATGTTTATGAAAGATTAATGAAATCAAAATTTAAATGTATTATTACACCTCATTTAAATCATATTAAATCGCTTCTTTTATCAAATCAAATATTTATAACTGTAACATTAATAAATAAACAACCTTATGATATATTTATTTTTCATAACACTCATACTACATATAATGGTAATAAAAGTATAGAATGTATATGTAGTTTTAAAGAAACAGACGAAAGTGTTTTTGTATTAGGATTTATGTGTTCAATAAGTTTGATATATAATGAAATGAAATTTACAAGATTATTTATTGAAAATATATCAAATAACAATGTTATATTAAAAAAGATAATAGAAAGATATCGTGAGGTTGAAAAAACAAAAGCATCATATTATTTTTATAATTTTGGATATAGACCATTTTTAAGTAACAATGTGTTTATTTTAAATTAATATAAAGTGTAATTAGTAATTTATATTAATTTATGTGTAAATGTTGTATTGTAAAATGCTTCCCTGAACAACGAACACTATTAAAATGTTGTTGTTTTAATTTGACATATTATAAGATATTTGTACTACAAACTATTTTTACAGTAGGTTTTCATTTTTTTGATATTGGAAGTGATATAGCGGTATTAGTTGATTTAAATCAAAAGAAATCAGAGTATTTCTCACTATGTTTAATGATTATATTACTTCCAGTAATTGCAAGTTTTATTAGGTCATTAGGTTATGTAAGAAGAGGTTGTAGTGGGGAATGTTTTTTTTGGATTACACAAAATACTATTTTTTTTATTTTACTACAAGGTAGTTTTTTTAGGCAAGCTTTTGAAAATTTAAGACAGGGAAGAAAAACACAACCATTTGTAGATACAAGAATACAAGAATCATTACTTGAAAGTGCACCAGAATCTTTATTTCAACTTTTTATTATATTAAAAGATGCTTCAAGTCAAACATTTAACCAAATGACAATTTATTATTCATCTATAACATTATCTATTTTTAGTTTAATTATGAGTTTAGTGTCATATGAAATTTTTTTATATAATGATAGTCGTCGAAGAGATTTTATAAGGAATCCAATAAGAACAATAGATTATTCTATTCCATTTGATATTACTGAAAAACCAATAAAAGGTAACAGTCGATATATTATTTTACTAACTTTTTATAGATTGACAGAAGTTTTATCTCGGGTTGGATTATTAGCATGTATAGGAAATATATATGATGGTTATTCTATAATATGGTTTTTATTAGGAGATTTATTATTATTATGTTTATTTCATTCTTATAAGATAATTTTGAATTGTGAAATATGTTATTATGAAAGTGACCAAGATGATGAACCAGATTCCTATGCTTTTCTAAATCATATTCAAATGACGCTAATCATAATTCTGTATAGAATTTTTGATAGAATAAAAAATTTGGCAGTTTTTTCTACTACATTTTTACAGTCAATTTATCTTGGTGGTGAGAGGTGGGACAATTTGCGCAACATACACCAAGATAAAAAAGATTTTATATTAAATATTAAATATCATTTTATTTCGCGATATTTAAATAATACAATTCTATCAATATTAATAATTTACAATTTATCTGTTAATACATATTCATATTCTATATTTGTGATTTCGATATCCAGTATTTCTTCATTTGTATTGAATATACTATTCCTCTACTTAATTTTAAAATATACTTACAATTATAAAAAATATCAATATATTTTTAAACCAATAGGGTGTTGTAAATGTATATGTTGTTGTAAAAATATAGAAGATGATATTAATGAAAACCACCCAGATGATATAGTTATTTAAGTTAATATTATTAATATGCTAAATAATATTAACGAGTGTATTTTCCGGCGCGAGCAAATGAATCAACAACAAAAATAGTAAAAACGCCTAAAAACATATACAAAACAAGTTCTTCTGTAACATTTTGAGTTTTTTCATCTTTATTTTCTTCTAAAAGATGAATCATATAATTTAGTTTTCTCATTAGTTCATCTTTAGACCCATGAAGATTTGCATTATTCGTTGCTTTATTATAATAAGGCACATAAGTATTAAAATAATTTTGATAATTCATATTTTTGGTTTTATTTATATCTAATTTTGTAAATGCTTCAGGACTAACAGCTGAATCAGTATTGATATTATCTTCTACGATTTCGTCAGGTTGTTTTGTTAATTCAGGTTTTGGTGGAAATTGTTTTAGTTGTGGAGTAAAATCTGCTAAATCTTCTTCTTCCTCGTTTTCTATACTCCCCATCGTGTTTAGGAATTCTTTAACTTTTTTAGAATTTTTTTTTTTAATTGTTCTATTTTTTCTTTTTTGTGTATTAAAATTATTCATTAATTTATTATTTGATGAAAAATCAGAATATGAAAGAGTTGATGCCATACTTATAAAAAAATAAGATTATAATTTTATATTAATATACTGAATAAAAATATTACAATTTTATATATGGATAATTATTTTGAACTTTTTTTACTTGCTGTATTAGTATCATTAATATACAAAAAACCTGTATTTTTAGAAAATATCACAAATAATAAATTATATTTAGTGTTTTTAATATGCCTAAATGCATACGTTGCAAAAAAATTTGGAATCACTTCGGGAATTATAATGGCTTTAATTAATATTATTTTATTAGATACAAAAGAAACTTTTTGTAATGTTATTGAAGAAAAAGAAGAATCAGAACCTAAAGTAAATGTGCAAACATGGCGCCCAGCTAATTTCACATCTCCTTGTCAAACTGAAAATGATAGAATATTAAAAGTTCGTTCAGAGAGAGCGACTTTAAATGCATCTAAATAAATATTTTTCTTACTAAATATTAGATATGATAACCAAAAATATTTTAGAATCATTAAAATCATTAAATAATAGTAAATTTTTTGCAGGATTAGTTATGATAATGTTGAATATAGGTTCTAAGTATGTTACAGTAGAATTAAGTAAATCTCAGGAAGAATACCTTAAGAATAATGTAGGTAGGCAAATATTGATTTTTGCTATATCCTGGATGGGAAGTAGAGATATATTAATTGCTTTAGCATTAACTGCTATATTTACTATTTTAACTGAACATTTATTTAATGAAGAAAGTGCATTATGTATTATACCACGTAAATATAGAAATTATGAACATTTATTAGACTTAGATGGTGATAATGATGTAACAAAAGAAGAACTAAAAAAAGCTCAAGAAGTTTTAGAAAAGGTAAGGAAAAGAAATGAAAGAAGAGAACATCTTAGAAATTTAAATAATTTTAAATCCTTACTTTAATTTCTCACTTATTTATATTAATAGACAATGGCTACTAAAATAAATAATAAAAAAGAAGAAATGAAAAAAAGAATCGAACAACGTGCTAAGAGTGGTTCTAAAAAAGCAAAAAAAGAAGAAGAAATGAAACAAAGGATTGATAGACGTCGTGCCCGCGCTGGGAAAAAAATGGATGACGATGATACAGCAGAATTAATTAAACGTATAGAAAATAGAAAAAAACCCGAAGTAACAACTTATAGTAAGGATATAGATGTATCAAAAAAATGTGGTGATAAAACATTATTCAACATATCATTTAATTACAAAACACGTTTATCTGGTAAAAAGTTATTTCCTTTAACTGATTCTAATTTTGAAAAAAAGGAAAAAAATATTACAGAAAAAATAGATGTTGGAGATATTGTAAAATATATTCCCAGAGATAAAACTGATAAAAATTTTGGATTGGAAGCTAAAGTTATAAAAATATCAGAATTAAATAACAAAAAAACATATGATATAGAATTTACTAATCCTATATTAGGTAATTTAACAAAATTAAAAGATTTAAATGAATATGAAGAATATTTGGAAGAAAAAAATAAAGAAAAAAAAGAAGAAAAAAGTGAAAAAATGATAAATCATAAACAATTAGTGAAAATTACAAAAATGAATTTATTTTTTTGTGAAGATGAATCAATTGATAATAAAGAAACTCTTATGAATAAAATAAATGAACATGTGCAAAATTTTGTAAATAACAAATTTATTCCATATAAATTTCCAACTAAAATTAAAAAAAGTAAAACAATGGATGGTTGGGTTGTAGAATTTCTTATTCCTCAAAATGCTGTTGCTGGAAGTATAACTACAATAAAAATTAAAAATGAAACAGTTGGGGTTAGAATTCCTAAAAATTTTAAACCATATCAATATCACAAAATGCTAATAGAAGATACATTACAGGGTTCAATAAATGCAAAAGAAGATAAAAAAAAAATGGAAGAGAAAATAGAAAAAGTAGGATTTATTCCATCATATATAAAAGGCTCTGAATATGATGGAGAATCTAAAATATTAGATTTGGATGCATTAGTAGAACCAGGACCTAATCAATTATATCTTATAGATGGAGTTAAAATAATAAAAACTAAGGATGGAAATAATTATGAAATGGAAGATGGTGTTAGTCTTGGTGACAAAAAAAATACAAAAAATATAAAAGTTAAATTAGAATTATTTTTAATATTAAATAGTAAAAAACCAGAAGGAGAAAGTAGAGGACAAGAACTAAAAAGAAAAATACATGATATGATAATGAATAATGGAACTTGTGATGATGCTATGGCAAAGTTAAGAAAAGGACTTGATAAAGCAGCAGATGTAACTCCTAATATTGAAAGAGGTACTAAGAAGAAAGATGTTAAGAAATGGGGCGATGGTGCGAAGCCGAAAACGTTGCAGTGGTATTCACAGATAGAAGAATCAGGAGCACAAACACGAAAACGAATTAAAGAAGGAGTTGGGAGATTAAAAAAAACAGATAATTTTGAAAAAGATGAAAAGAGAATAAAAAGAAGATTAGCTAAGGATAAAGAATTAGCACGTCAGGGTCAAGAAAAACCCCCGGCTCGTCCAAAAAGACTTCCTAATAAAGATTATCGCAGTGTAAAAGCTCCTACTCGTCCGCCCCGACGTCCCTATACACTAAAACCTTCAAAGAGCCAACTCCAATCAGCAAGAGGTAACTTAAGAAGTGTTGATAGTAGAGGAAATCCACGAGGAGGTAAAAGAACTCGTAAAAAAAAGAAAAGAAAGAAAAATACACGTAGAAAAAAGATGAAAAGAAAGAAAACTCGTAGAAAAAAAAAGAAAAAGAAGAAAACTCGTAGAAAATAAATTAATACTATTTAAATTTATTAATTAGTATTAATCTTTTTTATTTTTTTGTATAATATTTTCTAATTCTTCAACTTTATTGTTTAATAATTTTAATTGTTTAATTAATTCTTTGGTTTCATTATGAGATTCTTCTTTTTCGAGTTGTTCAACTTGGTACCACCAGTTATATACACCAGTAACACCATTATAACCTAATTTTACAACATTATATGCTAAATCAACACCTTCATATAAAATAATACCTAAAACCATATAATATAATTACTTATTATTTTTAATTAAAATTTAAACTGATAGTGTTTCTTTCAGATTTGGGTTTTCTTCTGGATTTTTTAGGTTTTTCTAAAACAGAGTTTTTCATTTCATTTAATTCATTTACACTGACAACACTGTTTGTATCTTTTTGAGCAATATTAATTTTTTTAGTTTTCAATCCAGATAATATGTCATTTAGGTCACTGGGTCCTTTCATTTCAGGTCTTGGTGTTTTAGAGAATTTGTCGTTTAAATCCACTGCATCGTCATATTGTGGTCTTCTACTTGCAGCAACATCGGGTCTTGCACGAGTTCTTCTCATTTGTGGTGGATTTTGTCTCATTTCCATTGGAGGCATAGGAGGTGCTCCCATTGGAGGCATTGGTCCGCTTCCGCCCCCTCCACCCATAACTCCTCCCATAAATTGTCCAAATCCAGGATTATTTTGATTCATTGAATTCATAGCAGCAGTTTGGAATTGTTGCATAAGTTCAGGATTTTGTCTCATAATATCGTCCATACCAGGCATAGAAGATTTAAACATTGTATTAGTCATATGTAACATAGCTGCGCTTCCTCCAAGCATAAATAATAATTTAATTTCGGGAGCCATTTTAGCTTTACCGCCATATTTTTCATGTAATTCCCCGAAAACTTCGTCATATTCATCTATATTTTCATTAACAGCTTCACTCCATCCATCAAGTTTTAAATCAAATGGATCAAATCTTCCGTTAAGAAATTCTAATCCACTAACAAATGCCATTAACATTTTGCCCTGAAATTTGATACTATTTTTTTTCTCTTTTTCATTTTTTATCATTTCATATTCTCCTTTCATTTCAGCCAAGGAAGATTCCATACTGTATTTTTTAGTAAGTTGAATTCCTCTTTTTTCTAAATCTTCAAGTTTTCTTAAAATTTTTAATTTTTCTCTTAGGGTTTCTTCAGGTGATAGAGAAGGAGAGGGTGGAGGAGCAGATGGTGCTACAGGAATTTCATTAAATGTTTTAAATCCATCATCAGTTTCAACTTTAGGATTAGTTGTTGCACTTTTTAAAGGATTGACAGGTATTGGTTCGTCAACTTTTAAAGTAATACCAGGGCTGTTGTCGGGTTTTCCAAATATATTGCTTGTGACATCAGTAAAGGATGGTCTTTTTACTTTAGGTTTATCAGAGATATCAATATCTCCAATATCATTTAACTCCGATAAATTAATATCAGCTCTTGGAGAAGTAGCTTTGTTTTTATTTGGATTCATAAGCATTTCTGCTCCTGGACCAAAATTAACACTTTTTTGAGGTTTATTATCATCAATATTAATTTTAATTGTACCAGCAGAGTCATTGCTACTAACATTTAAATTAGGACTTCCTAAATTAAGACTAATTTCTTCCATCTTATGTTTTAAATAGAACTTTTAATTTTAAGTAATCCGCATAATAAATATATTATTCGATTTTTTCCTTTAAAATTGTATTTTTTAAATACCATCTACCTTGTAAAAAACTATCAGCTAAATCATCTTTTTTTTTGTGTTTATCAAAAACTTCTAACCATTTACTAAGATAATTATTTTCATTTAAAATATTTCTTGTGATAATAATACTTTCTTTTTTCCTCTCAGAATATGTAGTTTTTTTATTACCTAAAAATTCTTTAAGTTTATTAGAAGCAGATACTTCTTCTACCAGAGGTATATTTTTTTCAATAAAATGTTGCATAATCATACCTTGTAGAGTTTTCATCCTCATAGCTAATGGTCCAATTTGATTTTCTATAACAACACCATCAATTTGAATATTTTTAAAAATATTATTAAATTCTTTTTTTAGATTTCTTCCATATTGAACTAAGTTAAAATCATTTGTTTTGACAGAAGATATATTATTAAAATATTCTATATCTAATTTATTTAATATAATTTTTTGCAAATCATCTTTTTTAATTTTTTTTTCAAATTCTATATCATATTTTTTTGCTAATTCTTTTAATTTTATTATTTTTAATTTTTTGATTTTTTTTACATTTAATTCTGGTGGTGGTATTTTAAAATCTTTATTTTTTGCATGAATTTTACAATAATATTTATTATTTTTAGTAAATTTAGCTTTTTTATTACAAGTTTTATTGGTTTTTTTATTTATCTCTCCACAGCAGTAATTTGTTTCATTACATAAATTAACAACGTCCCATATTTTTATTTTATAATGTAATTCATCTGTAATATTAAATAAACAAATAGCTAAATTTTTCATTCCAACATCAATACTTAGTATATTCATACAAATTATAGTTATTATTATTTTAAATATTATTTAGTTATTTAATAATATTTAATTATTGTGAGGCTTTTTTCAATAATATTTGCTCTTGAGTTAAAATAGGAGCAACTAATTTAGATTGTAATGCATGTCTGCTGAAATACAAATTTTTTAAATCTGAATTTTCATAACCATAAGGAGTAGAGACATCGGCAGAACTTTGAAATAAATATTTTTGGTGATGCTGTATTTGTGTAGCTTTTTTAACACAAGGAGAACATTCATTACAAGCTAATTCTCTATTTTTTTCTGTTAAAAATTTACCATTACCAATTAACCATTGTCTATAGTCAAAATTATTTTTAATACCTAAATTATCCCTAAATTTAGCGTTTGCATCATATGAAGGATTAAAATTAGTAAATAATCTTCCATCACTCATAAAGGGAGGTGTATTAAAATGTATATTATTAGAACCTGAATAACAAGTAGCCCAACTCATTTATATACTTAATATATATAATTATTCAGATGATTTTATTAATTCGATTAAAGGAGTTTTTTTTAACGATTTATAATTAGTTAATCCTTTAGCTTCTGCAATAGCCTTTAATTCTGAAACTTTTAATTGAGTATAATCGACATCATCGTTATCTTCTTCTTCCACTTCATTATCATCATCATCGTTTTCAATATTTTCTTCTGCATCATTTTTTGTAACAGAAATTTTTTTAATATCTTTATTATTAGTTTCTGTTTCACTATTGTTATCATCATCATCATCATTATCATTATCATCATCATCATCATCATCGTCGATTTCATCTAAACTATCAACTTCTTCCAATTCGATTGTGTCATCAATCACAGGTGTTTCTTTAACAGAAATTTTTTTAATATCATTTTCTGTTAATGAAATATTATCAGTTTTTGCTAAAGATAATTTGGGTATTTCCTCATCTTCATCTTCACTGTCTGAATCACTAACTTCATCGCTATCATCATCTTCATCATCACTATCATCAGATATAACAATTCTATCATCTTGAGCGTTTAAGTTCCAAGCTCCAGTATTTTCATTATTTTCATTATCTTGTGGATGTTCTTGATTTTCATGAACAGGTTCGTAAGTTTGATTTGATTGTGGAGAATAATCTTGTGTAGGTTGATAATTTTGAACAATATCAAACATAACATTAACTTTTCTCTCCATAGTAGTCATTTTATTTCTGAAATATAAAAATAGTAATGTGCAACTTAATGCGCTAAAGCCTAAGCTTATGACAAGTCCTTTTGATAAAACCATTATTAATAGATAAAAATAAAATAAAAATTATAATTAAACGTGCAAATTAAATTTTTTCTAAAATTTTATTTGTCATATTTATTATATTTTCAGGATAATTAAGATTTTTTAATACACTAACCCCTCCTTTTACAGTAGAAATACCATTAGTTATTTTATATGTATAATGAGGATCGTTGTTTTGCTTAAATAATGTTTTCATAGATTTATTTGAAATTGTTTTTTTTTCAAATAGTTTGCAAAGTCTAATATAATGAGTAGTTAAAAGGAATCTTACGTTTTTATTTTTAGATATATGAAATAAGTAAGAATAAGCACTACTAATAGCTTCATAAGGATTTGTTCCTGAGTATAATTCATCAAAAATACAAAAGTGTTTTTTATTTGGGTGTTTTTCTATAATATCTAAAATATTTTTACATCTTCTTGCCTCTGCCTGGAACAAACTATCTCTTGAACAAGTATCGGGTATATTTAAATAACAATGAATATAATCAAATAAAGAATTGTTACCATTATCAAAAAATCCGTAACCTATTTGTTGTGTTAATATTATATTTATAATAGTAGCCTTTATAGTGGTGGTTTTACCTGCTGCATTTGGTCCTGTAATTATGATATTTTTTTTTAAATTTATATTATTTTTGATAGGATTATCTATAGAAGGGTGATAAAAATTATTAAATTTAAATTTTAATTTTTTATTGAAAGTGCATAAATTCATTTTTTTATTTTTAATATTTTTATTAATACCTATAATAGAATCAATATATCCATGAAATCCAAATGAATAATGAATAATATTTTGGATATTATCATCATCATATAACACAAAGAAATGTTTCATAAGTTTCCCTATATATCTAATTTTTCCTAATTTATGTGTATTAAGAGGTAAATTTCTAATAGTATTATGAAATGTTTGTAATTTATCTTTATAAGTTAATAAATTATCATTAAATTTATTATAAGAATCGTATTTGTTTGTTAAATTATAAAAAAATTTCATTTTTTCAATAGTGTAATCTAAATATTCATTAATTATTTCAAATTTATTTGTAATGTAATAAGTATTTACATAAAATCTATAACAACTAATTATATTTTGGTAAATATTCCAGAAAAACATACCGGCAGCGAATAATAAATAAGCTTTATTTCCTAATGAGGCATTTCTAAAAGAAAAAAATAATTTACCAACAGCATGATTTTTTAAATTTTCCTTAAGTATTTTATAATATGAATTCCAAGATATAGGTAATTGCATCATTTTAAGTACAAAAAAGGGGACAATTAAAATAAATAAAGGAGCTATTAATTGTAAGACAGGTGCAGAAATATTATAAAAACTAAGAATAGATAAAAACATGGAAGATCTATTAAGCCACATAAATCTCTGGAAATCAATATATTGATATTTTTCTAAAAAATTATTTTGTCCTTTTACTTCTTTCCAAGATGAAAGCATTTTATCAATAATTGCGTGTTCAAAAGGAATAGAATGAATATTTTTGTATAATTTTTGTGAATCTTCTAAAAAAGATTTATTTGTTGTAAAATATTTTGACCACGATGGAATGCTTAATTTACCTAATTCAGTGGTAGGTTGTAATGTATGAGTATATATAGATTTTGTATTTTCTGAAACGGTATTTTCCAATTCTAAATCAGTTTTGACATTATCAGGAATTTTTTGTTTATTATTTAAATATTCTATTGGTAATTTAAAAGTATTATCAGAGAAAAAAGGGTTTTCTTTATTTAACATTTAAATGAAATAAAGAAAATGATATTATTTATTAAACGATTTAATTTAAGCCTAAGTGCTCAGTATAATTAGCAGGCATTTCTTCAATTTGAGTACAATAATAATCTTCAAACTTTTTAAGTCTTGTAGCATCATGTTTAGTTTGAAAGTTGATAGCAATACCTTTTCTGCCCCATCTCCCAGACCTACCAATTCTATGTAAATAAGTATGTTCGTTTTTAGGGATATCAAAATTAATAACAATACTCACTTGTTGAACATCAATCCCTCTTGCAAATAAATCCGATGTAATTAATACACGACAACCTCCTGATTTAAAATCCTTATGTGTCTTTTTTCTTTCTTCATCGGGCATTTTTCCGTGAATTTTCTTAACAGGAAAATTATCTGCTTCCATTGCCTCTTGTAAATCATCAACTCTTTTTGTGCTATTACAATAAATAATTGCTTGAGATACAGTGAGACTGGAAAATAAATCTTTAAGTGTTTCATATTTTTGAACATCATCTTCAATATTTATAAAATATTGTGCAATTCCTTGTAAAGTTAATTGTTCGGCTTTAACTAAAATTTTAATAGGATTTCTTAAAAATTTCTCTGTTAGTTCTTGTAAATCAGTTGGCATAGTAGCACTAAATAATCCAATTTGGATATCATTTGGCATATATTGAAATATTTTATACATTTGCTCTGTAAATCCTGATGATAACATTTCATCTGCTTCATCGATAACTAATAATTTAATATGTTTATTTACTAAATATTTTCTTCTAAACATATCATGAACTCTTCCCGGTGTGCCAATAACAATTTGTGGTGTATTTTCTAATAGTAATTTTTTATCTTTTTCAACAGATGTTCCTCCTACAAGTAACTGGGTTTTAATTTTTAAAAATCGCCCAACATCATCTAATACTTGCTTTGTTTGTATGGCTAATTCGTGAGTAGGAGCAAGTATAACTGCCTGAGTATTATATACTTTTTCATTGATAATTTGTAAAGTTCCTGTTACAAATGCACCAGTTTTACCTGTTCCAGATTGTGCTTGTGCAATAATATCTCTGGCAGGTCTATATGTCATAGGATAAAGTGCTTTACTTTGAATAGAACTTGGATTTTCAAAACCAAAAGCATATATTCCCCTTAATAGATTTTGTTTTAAATCTAATTTTTCATCGTCCCAGCTTGTAATTTTGTATGATAAATGTTCGTTTGAGGAGTTCTCTAATACTGAAGTCATCGTAATTATTATTATTATAATATATTTAAGTTTGTTTCAATTTTAAGTTAATCCAAAATTGATATAAAAAAAATAATATAAATAGTAGTATTAGAGTTATGGCAGTATTAGCAGATAGACAATATGAATTAAAATTCTTTCTTAATTTGGAAAATGAAAATAAAATTCAAGAATTAAGTAAAGAAATAATTGATAAAATTAATAAATTATCTAAGAGAGTTGGTGCACCATCATATCAAAAAACTCCTGTATTTAAAAGAAATAATTACAGGAATCAAAGACCTATTAAAAAGGGTGAAATTACAGAAGAAGATTGGAATACCATAAGAAATTTTAAAAAAACAAAATTAATAAAAAATACTGAAGGAATTGAAGCACAAATGGATAAAATCAGGTGTAGTTTAAATAAACTAACAATTACTACTTATGATATTGTATTGGATGATATTGTTTGTATTATTAAAGATATTATTAAAGATGAAAATAATAGCGAATCTTCCTTAGAAAAAATTGGAGCTGCTATTTTTGAAATTGGAAGTGTTCATAAATTTTGGTCTAAGGTATATGCTACATTATATAAAGAGTTGATTGAACAATTTTCTATTATGAAAGATATTTGTCTTAAAAATTTCAAAAATTTTAAAAGTATATTTACTAATATTAATTTTATAGACGCATCAGAAGATTACGATTTATTTTGCGAATATAATAAAGAAAATGAAAAGCGTAGAGCATTAAGTAGTTTCTTTAGTATTTGTGCTGAATTAGAAATTATTAATAAAACTGAAATTGAAAAAATTATTATGGATTTTATTGAACAAATTAAACTTGATATTAGTAAGGAAAATAAAGTAAATCATATTGCAGAATTAGTAGAGAATATTAGTATAATGATAACATCAGGAAAAAAATATTTGTGTGAATCTGATAATTGGGATGATATTTTAAGTTCTATTGAATATTTTGCTAATTTAAATCAAAAAAAATATCCAAGTTTAAACAGTAAAATGGTATTTAAATTTATGGATTTACATGATGAATTAGAAGATGATTAATAATAATAATATAAAAACACAATAATAATTATATTATTATGGCTAATAAAAATTTGTCTTATTCATTGACTGAAAAAAATAAAACTACAGATAGTGATGTTACTTATGAAAGTTTAATTGAACAAGTTAATGCAGAATCGAGTAAGTTAGATGATTTAAATATGGATTATTTAACTATAGATGATTATGTTGCAAGTGAAATGGATTATGATACTAATTATACAAAAAAACAATTAGAATTTATTTGTGATTATTATGGTATTTCTAAACGAAAAAAGAAAAAACAAGATTTGGTGGAAGAAATTGTTATATTTGAAAAAGAACCTTCTAATTTTGATATTGTTCAAAGGAGAAAAACTATGTGGTTTTATATTGAAGAAATTAGTAATGATAGTTTCTTAAGTAAATTTTTAATATTAGATTAAATTATATGGTATTATCAAAAATTAATGATAAAGTTTCTTATGCTGAATTAAAAAATATTGATGAAAATGATAAAGGACGAGATGTTTCTATGTATCAAATACAATTATTTAATATTCCTGTTATTATTGCTTTAGGGGATATTAAATTTACATTTATTAATGATGATATTTTATTTTGTCCTGTTTATTTGGTTGTAGATGAAAGTAATAAAATTTATCAAATAGGAGTTTATGAATTTCATAGCAAACAATTAGAAAACTTAAAAGATGAAGATGGTGATTTAGATATTTCTATAATAGATGGACCTTTATTATATACTTTCATAGATAAACCTTATATTGATAAATGTATGAAAAATGAAAAATTAGTTATGGATTATGATTCAGGAGATTATGGTTCAAGTGATGAGGAAGATGGAGATAAAGACGATGATGATGAAGAAGAAGAAGAATTACTTGGTTTAAGCGATGAGGAGGAGGAGGGTGAGGATAAAAGTGAAGAGAAAAAACAAGAAGGAGAATTAAAAAATCCACCCACTGTATTAGCTGAATTAAATATAGAAGATTATGAAGACGATGATGATTTTTTACAGGAAGGTGAAAAAGAAAAAGAAGATAAAAGAGAAAGAAAAAATTATAAAAAATCCGGTAAATCTGATTCACAATGGATTGAAGATTTTATGACTAATAATAATTATAGTGTTATAGATAATCCTGGAAAAGGTGATTGTTTTTTTTATGTTATAAGAGATGCATTTAAAACAATAAATGTTAATGCTGATGTAAAAAAAGTAAGAGATAAATTAGTTGAGAGAGTTGATAACAAGGTGTTTCAAAATTATCGGGAAAGGTATGATATGTATGATAAAGAATTACGAGAATTAATTAAAGATATACCAAAAAATAAAAAATTAGCAGTTAAATTAAGTAAGGAATATAATAAATATGCAAAAGAAAGTAAAAAGATAAAAGACAGAAAGGAAAAATTAGAAGTAGTTAAAAAAGCAAAAATAATTAAAAAAAAACATTCTGCAAAAAAACTTGAAATAACAAGACAAGAAGGAGAATTAAAAGCAGTAAAAAAAAATATAGAAGAAGTTAAATGGTTGAAGAATATTAAAACACTTGACCAGTTACAGAAAAAAATGCAAACATGTGATTATTGGGCTGATCAATGGGCAATATCAACTTTAGAAGTGGTATTAAATACAAAATTTATAATATTATCAAGTGATCAATATAAAAAGGGTAATTACGACGGTGTTTTTCAATGTGGTGATTTTGTTCATGACGAAATAGAAAAGAAAAGATATTTTAAACCTAAGTATTATATCATTTTTGAACATACAGGTAACCATTACAAATTAATAAGTTATAAAGATAAACAGATATATAGATTTCACGAGATACCTTATGGTATGAAAACACGTATAGTAGAAAAATGTATGAAATCAAAAGGAAAAACATTGTATAATTATATTCCTAAGTTTGCAAAATTAATAGGAGATACAGTAGATATTCCTATAAAAAAGAAAGAAATAGAAGATAAGAAAATTGAAAATGATGAAGGGGAAGAAAAAATAGATGAAAAACAGGAAGAGCAATTAGAAGAAGTAGAGATGATTCCCACTCCAACAAGAGAAGATGCAGATTTGTTTGACCCTGAAATAGAATTTATATTTTATTCAAGGTCATCTAATTCAAAACCAGGTAAAGGTAAGGGTGAAAGTTTGCCAGAGGATAAAAAATCAGCATATAAAGAATTAGGTGAAATTAAAGATTTCAGGAAGGTTTTATCTAATTTCTATGTTAAGGAAAAAGTAGATGGTGTTCGACCCCCATTATTTGAATTGGATGGTAAAAAATGGGCTTCTGTGGAACATTATTATCATGCAAATAAATTTAAGAAAAATAATAAAGATTATTATGATAAATTTGCATTGGGTTCTGGTTCTCAATGGGAAGATGACCCTTTGAAAGCTTTAGGTGCTGGTGGGAAGGGAGGAAATGTAAGAGAAAAAAATCCAGAAACTAAAAAAAGTAAAATTATATTTAAGAGACCAAAAGAAATAGTTATGGATGAAGATTTCTTTGATGGTAAAAATCGTGAAGTAGTTATGGAAAGAGGACAGCAAGCAAAGTATGAGCAAGATGAATTCTGTAAGAAAGTATTATTAGCAACTAAAGATGCAAAATTATCACATTTTGTTCCAAGAAAACCCAGAGGACAAAACTTGGTAACATTTTATGATACAATGAGAATAAGACAAAAACTTAAAAAAAAGAACTAATAAATTTATAATATCAATATAATATAAGTTTATTATGGAATATAAAATATTGTATGATAATACAAAAGAACCATATTTGGATGATATTCCAAAGTATCCCAAAGATATAGAAAACGGATTTAATAAATATATTTTAAATAAAACAATTCCACCTTATGAAGTTAATGGTAGAATAGTTGGTCCATTTACATTAAGAGATTATATTAGTTACATGATTAAGTATGATGTTAATGGATTAAAAAAGTTTCATAAGTTTAAGAAAGAAAGAATAGAGGATGGAATTTTAGTAAACGCACTTGAGCTTGCTGAAACAGATGTAGAATCAGAAACAGATTCAGAATCACAATCAGAATCAGAATCTTATGGAGGAGGATTTTTTTTTAATAAAACGCGTAAAAAAGGTAAAAAGAAAAAGAAAAAGAAAAAGAAAAAGAAAACATTTAAGCGCAAAAAAAAGGAAAGAAAATGGACAGATACAAGTTATCCATATAGGGATGTTACAAAAGGAGAAGCTATTAAGGATTTTTTAACTTTAAGAAAATTAGTACAGCAAAAAGATTGGAATGCAAAGTCTATAGCAGGAAATGCATTAATAGATTGGGGTACAGAAAAAGCAAGAAGAAAAACAAAATATAGAAATAAATCATTTATAGATAAATGGAATAATAAAACAAGACGTAAAAAAATGTTAGAATTTGCCAAACGTCTTCATAAGAAGACGCCTGGTAAATCAGTATTAGGGTCTATTCGTTCAGCAATAGATTTGCAATGGGGTACAGTAAATACACTGAGAGCAGCAGCAGCAGCATGTATGTATAAAAAGTATAAAGCAACAAGAGTGTTAGATTTTACAGCAGGTTGGGGTGCAAGAATGGTAGCAGCAATGGCTTTAGATATAGATTATATAGGAATTGATAGTAATACAAGCTTGCGTCCAGGTTATAATAAACTAATTAAATTATTGAAACCATATACAAAAAGTAAAGTTAAGATGTATTTCAAAAAAGCAGAAAAGGTTGATTTTTCAAAAATAGGAAAGTATGATTATGTATTTACATCACCTCCTTACGAATATTTAGAAGCATATGAAAATATGAAAAATTATGAAGGTGACGGTAAAATAAAACAACCATCAAGTTCTCAAAAAATAAAAATGGATGATTCTGCAAAATTTTATGATGAATTTTTGGTACCTACATTAAAGAAAGCATATAAATATTTACCAAAAAATAAACATATTTGTTTGAATATGCCTGATATAATGTATGATAAAATAAAAAAGAGATGGATTCCAGTAACAAGAAAGGAAACATATAATATAGTAAAAAGAACAGGAGGACCACATGGCAAGGAAAATAGAAGAGGAAAAGAGCTTATATTTTGTTGGAAAAAGTAATAAATAAAATAACAATATTATAATATATATATTATAATGTCGTTAACAAAAAAAAGTGAAAAATTAATAAAACATTTTATTGATGATTTTGATAAATATTGTGTAAAAAAAACAGCAGATGCTCAAAAAAGTACAGATACAGTATTAAAGTTAGTTTATCGAGATATAAGACATAGCGTAAATTATATGAGATTAGTAAAAAAAAATAATTTATTATTAACTGATGTAAAAAAAATTAACGGTTCATTAAATAAATTGCCAAAATCAAATTTAATGGATAGTTCTTTTATGCCGGGAAATATAAAGGATAAAATTTTATATAATATATTAGGTTATATGAAGGGTACAATAACTTTATCATCAATAAAAATAAATATATATTGGGGTATTTTTAAAGAGAGTGATTTCAATAAACTCTATAATATAAAAAATAATATTCTTGAAGTGATAAAAATGATAAAATTTTGTACATTAAATAAAAATATTAAAACAGTGAATACATTAGATATTTATTTATATTTGACAAATGAAGAAAAAAAATTACCAAATAATAAAGTATATACTTTGGGTCCAAATAATTGTAATTCTGCGGTAACATATGCATGTGCGTCAGCTGGAAAAATATTAATATATCGTAAAGAAGAATGGAAAAAAGTTTTAATTCATGAGTTATTTCATAGTTTATGTTTAGATTTTGCACTTTCAAATTACAATAGTTTAAAATCAAATGTAAAAAAAATATTTGATGTAGATAGTGATTATGAAATAACTGAAGCTTATAGTGAATATTGGGCAACAATATTAAATAGTTGTTTTATAAGTTATGATTTATTAGATAATGAAAATGATGTAGAAGAATTTATATTATTTGTTGAATTTTGTATTCAGTTGGAAAGGATATTTTCTTTATTTCAAATGATTAAAATATTACATTATATGGGTTTAAATTACAGTAGTTTATATAAAACAGATTCTACAAGTGTAAGATATAGAAAATTATTATATAAAGAAGACACAAACGTTTTATGTTACTATGTAATTAAAACAATAATGTTGTTTTTTAACGATGATTTTTTAAAATGGTGCTTACATAATAATAGTTTAGTTATAAAATTTGATAAAACCCAACAAAATTTTACAAATTTATATAAATTTATAGAAGATAAATATAATAAAAGAACATTTTTAAATGCAATATCAAGTATGACTTTGTTTTATAGTAAAAAGGTAGGACCGTATCATAAGAGAACTAAGAAAAGCGATTATTTATTAACTACATCAAAAATGACTATTTGTGAAAATTGATAATTTAATATAATTAATTAATTTTATTAAACAACAATATGGGTGTAAAATTACTATCAAAATTTTTAAAAAATGAATGTTATGATGAAACAAAAAAAATACATTTATCTGGATTATATGGTAAAAAAATATGTATAGATACAAGTATATATTTATATAGATTTAAAGGACAAAATATGTTAATTGAAAACTTTTATGTTATGTGTTCATTATTTAAAAAATACAATATAACGCCAATATTTGTATTTGATGGTAAGCCTCCAATTGAAAAACATAAAGAATTAGAAAATAGAAAAAAAGAAAGAGAGACTGCAAAAGAAAAATATGAAATTTTAATGAATAAATTAGGAGAAAATATATCACAAAAACAGCAATATGAAATAGATAGATTAAAAAGAAGTATGGTAAAAATAACAAGAGAAGATGTTGATTTAATAAAATCAATGTTTGATGCATATGGTATATCTCATATAACAGCAATTGGAGAAGCAGATATATTATGTGCAAGTTTAGTAATAAAAAAAAAAGTATATGCAGTTTTAACTGAAGATATGGATTTATTTGCTTATGGCAGTCCAGTAATATTGAGATATTTTAGTTTATCTCAACATAGTTGTATATTGTATAATTTAAATACAATATTAGATAAATTAAATATTAATAAGAAAGATTTTCAAATGATATGTGTGTTATCGGGAAATGATTATTATGAAAGTAAAAAAAATATTTATTATTATTTAAAAATATATAATAAATATAAAAAATCAAATTCAAATAAAGAATTATTAGAATGGTTAATAGAAAATAATTATATAGAAATAGAGGATGTAATGGATATTGAATCAACTTTAAATATTTATTTAAATATAAATAAAGAATTAAAAAAATATAAATATTTTCAAATAAAATTTCATTCAGTTTGTAAAAAATCACTTATAGAAATATTAGAAAGGGAAAGATTTATATTTTAAGTAATATATAATAAATTTTTTTTTATAATATATTATATGAAGTTGAAAATATTAAGTTGGAATATAAATTTTATTCATAATAATTGGGTAAAGAGATTAAATAATATAAATAAAATATTAGAAAATGAAATAGATAATTGTGATATAATAGCATTACAAGAGGCGACATTACCTTTTAGTGATGCATTAGTAAATATTCATAAATTTTTAGAAAATACAAATATTAAACATTTTGATTGTGCTCTTGTGGAGAGAAATTTTTTATATAAATATATAATTGAGAATTTTCCCAAATATAAAAAATATATAATAGGAATGTTTGAATATTTTATGAACAAGATGCTGTATTTATGTGTGACAATTTTTTCAAAATATGGTGAGTTTTTAAAAAACCTTTATTTTAAACATCCATATATAATAATATTATTTTGTGTATTATGTCCGTTTATATTTTTACCAAGTTGTTATTTTTTTGGTATGCTAACAATATTAAATAATAAAGTAAATTATAGTGATGTAAAATCAAAATATATAGGAAACAGACGTATTCAATATAGTGTATTTAATCATAATAATAAAGAAATTATATTTGTAAATATTCATTTAATACCAGGAGGTAATAAAAAAACAAAAGAAAGAATGATAGAAATAAAAAAAATATTGAAATTATGTAAAAAATATGATAATGTAATAATAGCTGGAGATTTTAATGCATGTGTAGATAGTAAAGAATATAAGTATTTAATTAAAAAGGGATATAAGAGTGCGATAAAGGAGTGTTGTGGGGAAGAATTAAACACATTTCCTAGTAAGGATAGTATAAAATGTGTAGATTTTATATGGATTAAAGGTGATGTTAAAGCAAAAGAAGGTTGTGTTTTTGGGGGCATAGATGCGAGTGATCATAAAGGTATAAAAGTAACATTAGAAATATAAGTTATTTAATTAAAATAAAATCATAAAATTTATTAAAATATTATGATTTATAAAATAATTTAAGCGGATGAGACAGCCTTACTTGCCTTAGCAAAGTGAGGGCTCATGTAACGCTGAAGGTTGAAGTAGGTGAGCTCATCATCCTTCTTAAGCTTGAGAAGCTTGCGGAGCTTGGCATCAGCAAGAATACGGCGTCCGTTCTTGGGGTCCTGAAGCTTGTGAGCACGGATGTAAGAGTTAATCTCACGAGTGACCTCAGTGCGAGCCATCTCAGTTCCCTTGGGCTTTCCAAGGAAACCGGCAAGCTCAAGACTAATCTTGGTGGGCTTTACAAAACCACTGGGAGCACGGTTACCAGACTTGCGCTTCTTGCGACCCTGCTTGGAAGCCTGCTTGAGCTCACGGTCAGTGCGCTTGGAAAGAGCACGAACCTGAGTAGTTACAGCGGTGAGCTGAGAACGGAGAGAGGTAAGCTGGGCAAGAAGAGCAGTAAACTGATCTCCAAGAGAAGGAGCAGCGGGAGCTGCAGGAGCTGCCTCCTGAACTGGGGCAGGGGCAGCAGGAGCGGCTACCTTAGTGGTTTTCTTAGACTTAGACTTCGATACTTTTTTGGGCATCTTATGAACTACTATAATAGTTCTTTTTTAAGTCCTTTCACAACAATATTAATATTTATTGCTGGGAATATGCTCTTACATTATATATTTTATTCTTGATTTGGGACAAATGACTCATACAACCAAGGTAAGCTAATTGCAGCATCTTGGCTTACTGTTGTAAGGGCTCCAAGTACATAATATGTCCCTAAAGAACGAGCATCCGCATCCTCACCTTTGGTTATAAATATCTCTATTATATCTAATATTCTTTTTTGTAAAACTTCAAAACATTTATGCATTAATACCGCCATATTTATTGTAAAAAATGGATCTCCGTGTTGAGGATTTATTTTTCTTTTTATTTCATTTGATATTTGAGCTCTATATTGCCATATATCTAATAACTCTCTTAAAAATCGTTTTAATTGTATTCTTGATAAATTTAAATACCATTTTACATTTGTTATAAAACCATTCTCATCTATTTTTTGAAATACGTTTATTGTTCGTAATTCAAATTGTTTTTCATATGATAATTCATTAAAATTATCATCTAATTTTATATTTGGTTTTTCTTTTAAAATTTTTCCTATTTTTAAAATTTTTTTCATGTCTGTTTTCATTTTATCTATTGGTAATTCATTTCTATTATATGGGTTTTTTGTTTGTTTCTCTTTTACTATCATATTATATAACGAACAAATATCAAAACTATATATCTTATCATCTTTATCTTTAAAACTATAAAATTGGCTAATATCCAAATCCTTTATATCTTCTAACGTATAAAAATCTGTTTCATTTACAGATTTTTTCAATAATCCAGGACCTCGTAATTTATTTAAATGTCTTCGTAAATAACCTCTCCAAATTTTTTGGATTTTTATAGTAAAATTTGAAAATTTCAAATAATTATATAATAAAAATATTAATTCTTTTTTATTTCCACTTACTCTTTGTTTATAAAATCTACATGTACTTTTTAACTGACTTACATTAAAATTAATAGTTAGTAATTTTTCATATTCTTCAAACGAAGGAATTTCAAAATCTTCCATAGAAACTTTTTTTCTTTTTTTACATACATTTACGTGTTCATATACACATTCTTTCAAAAAGGTTTTGGGAGATCTATTTATTATTTTTATATTTTTTGGAACAACCAAACTTGACATTTATTTATACATATTGAATATTTTTTAATTATGTTTTGTAAAATATTAAAGTATTACCAAGATAAGAACTTTAAAATAACTTTTAAGTTGTATTTATATGTTAAAAAATGTATTATTTGTTTCTTCTTTATTTTTTTCATTTATATATGGGAAAAATATAGATTATTGTAATAAAATAGGGTCAATGCAAAATAGTATTAATAATTCTCCTATGTATTCAATGGGGATTTATATGTGCTTGGAATTACCTGAAGATAATTCTATAACATCGAATAATGTTATTTCTAAAAATAATAAAATAATAGATAAAGAGAAAGGTAAATTTCTCTCCAACTTCACAAAACTAAACTCTAAAAATATTACAGATTTCAAAAAAAATTTTACATCTGTGTCACCTCATAGTAATATTACTGATATTGACATTATATCTCCTTCTCCCCTTGCTTTTACAAATAATCCTTCACCATATATATCACATTCACCATCTATATCACCGTCGCCATCTATATCACCATCGTCATATATATCACCATCTCCATCTATATCGCCATCGCCATCTATATCACCGTCGCCATCTATATCGCCATCGCCATCTATATCACCGTCACCATCTATATCACCGTCGCCATATATATCGCCATCGCCTTCACTAATTATAATCCACCCATCACCTACACTCCAATCTCCATCAATATCACCATCTATAGTATTATCAATAACACCATCAAGTATATTTTATAATTCACCATCTTTACAAAACGAAACAGAAACACATGATAAAACAGAAGAGAAATCAGTTGATGGACTATTGATTGCTTTAATTACTATATCAACTATTCTTATAGTTTTTTTGTTAGTTGCTATAATTTTTATGTGTTATAAACACAACTATTGTAATAATAAGAATAAAACCTCACCAGATGAAAAAAAAGGTGAAATAAAAAATGGACCCGATATAGAACGTGGAGAGATTTCAAATAAACAAAAATCTTTACAAAATATAAATGAAAAAAAAAATAAAAATGTTTTTAAAATAGAAAAAAAAATAATAGATGTTCAAGAAAATCCAAAAAATCAAAAATCACCTAAAATGATAGTAAGAGAGAAAATAAAAGTATTACGCACACTAACTAAAAAGGGTAAACATAAATTTATAAAAGATAGACCTCAAGTGCCTATAAGAAAAATGAAAACAGAATTAATAAACAGGATACCTCAAGCACCTATAAGAAAAAGTAAATCAGAAATAGAAAAAGACAGACCTAAAGTACCTATAGATAAACCCAAAATATCTATGAAAGAAACAAATGGTAGTAAATTAATGATATTGACAGAATCACCATAACAAAGTCAAGATTTTTTATTTTCAATAACTTAAAATAAAAAATGAAAATTGATTTAAAAAATAACTGATGATATTAAACTATATAGGATGAGTTCCGCACAGCAGATGTTCGTAAAAGCAAAAGAGTTCCAGCCTTCCAAGGTTACTTATGATGAGCCACAGACTAATAAGCGTGGTGGCAAGTCAGTAAATATGCGTCTTAATGGTCAGCCAATTGTTCTACAGGTTCCTCTTATGCTCACGTGGGGTGTTAATGAGTGGGTAGATGAGGGAAATGGTTCAGTAAAGTATGATATGGCACTTCAGTTTGACCCGCAAAAGAGCACTTCTCAGCAAAAGTTTCTTAATGCAATGAAGACACTTGAGAATAAGGTAAAGGATGATGCGGTATCCAATGCAAAGAAGTGGTTTGGTAAGAAAACCAGTCGCGAGGTTGTTGATGCGCTTATGTATCCAATTCTAAAGTATCGTAAGGATAAGGAGACTGGTGAGCCGGATTATACTGCGAATCCTACACTTAAGCTAAAGGTTCCGTTTTGGGAGGGTCGTTATAATGTTGAGATTTATGGAATGGACCGCAAGGCTCTATATCTTCCACCTAAGTTTGGAAAGGGTGCTGAGGGAAACAAGGCACCAGAACAGGATTCGGCTTCTACTCCAGTTGATTTCGTTCCTAAGGCTTCTCATGTAAAGGGTCTTATTCGTTGTAATGGTATGTGGTTTGCTGGTGGCAAGTGTGGTGTAACTTGGCAGCTGGTGCAGATTCAGGTTCGCCCACCCACTCGTCTGGTAGGTTCAGGTAATTGCCATATTATGGATGATAGTGACGATGATGAGATTGCAGCTGAGCTTGATGAGAAGGATGAGGAAGAGGAAGTAGAGGAAGATACCTCACCAGCTCCTACATTTGATGATGACGATGATGATGATGATGAGGAAGAGGAGGAAGAGCCAGAGCCAGAGCCAGTAAAGAAGAAGGTTAAGAAGAAGATTGTGCGACGCAAGAAGAAATCGAGTGATGCTTAAATAAATATAAATTATTATTAAAAAATTTTATTTCCACTGTTCCCGAGCGGCCAAAGGGGGGCGACTTAAGATCGCTTGCAGATGCTTCGTGGGTTCGAATCCCACCGGTGGAATCATAATTATTATTATAAATTTTTTTATTGAATTTATAATAATTAAATACTTATTTATATTATATGAAAATTATTATTGTTTTAGGTAAAAAATTACTACCATCAGGTAAAATTAGTAAAACATTAAAGAAAAGACTTGATAATTCTATTAAATATTATAAAAAAAATGATATATTTATTGTAAGTGGAGGTAATGTTGCAAAAGTTAAACACACAGAAGCTTATGAAATGAAAAAGTATATATTAAATATACTACCAAATGCTAAAATTATAACAGAATCAAAATCTTTATCCACTATTGAAAATATACAATTTTGTAAAAATATTTTAAAAAATTATAATAATAAAGTTTTATTAGTAACATCGAAAAACCATTTAAATAAGGTAAAAAAAATTACAAAAAATTTGAACTGGGAATTGACAAGCTAATTATACAAGAAATACTTCGTGGGTTCAAATCCCCCCGGTGGAATCATAATTATTATTATAAATTTTTTTATTGAATTTATAATAATTAAATACTTATTTTCTTCTTTTTGTTTTCTTTTTTCGGCGTCTCTTTTTTGTTTTTTTTCTCCTTCTTCGTCTTTTTGTTTTTCTTTTTTTAGATTTTCGTTTTCCCCCTCCATGGTAATAATCCAAATCTACATATCTTTGTTTTCCACATTTTTCACACTCCTCGGTACGGTATATGGTTGCCATTTTACCGTCGAACATTGTCGCTTTGTTGTGTCGTTCGAATTCCCCATCTTGTCCAGGCACTGGGACAAATCTACAATCTCCTCCTTGGGTACATAATTTGTCTATTTTTTTTCTCTGTATTTGTAACTCTTTGCAACGGGCTCGACATTGCCTAATTTCTTCATCTAATGCTCTTACGTCTACAGGTGTCGCTATCGGTATCGCAGCTGCAGCTGATTGAGGTATTGTTCTTCTAAACCTATTTAAAAAGGATGCCATTATATAATAACTAAATATTAATTAATTATTATACAAGAAATACTTCAACATAAATATCACCTCTTAAACTCGTATCATAAGTATGCTTTTCATTTATCTTTAATATACCTTTATTTTTTAATAAAATTATTTGTTTTTCTTTTGTAATTTTTAAAGATTCACTATCAAGTTTAAATAATTTCTCTCCAATTTCAAATTCATAAAATCCATTTTCAAATAAATCTACTATAGGTATTTGTTTTTGAACATATATATTATTATTTTCATTTATCCATACTTCAGTTGGAATTTCTGGTTCACACTTTACTATTAAATCTTTATCTTGGAGAGAAAAATGTAATTCATGATGCCATAATGGAACATAAAATTCTTTTTTTTCTAATTCTAATTTAAAAATATTATCATTTAATAAATCTTTCAAAGAAGGATTTAATATAATAATGTTATCATATACCATCTTTTTTTGTAATGTTTCTTTATATTTTTGTAGTAAATCTTCATCTATTCCCAAAACATAATTAAATTTACATAAAAAATCATAAACTTGCTTAGCCTTATTTTTATTTAATTTATCAAAAATTTTTAATGATATACGTTGACAATCTTTTATGATTCCTGTGAAACTTGTATCTACAAATAAACTATCCCATGTTGTTTCTGGAGAGAAATATTTCATACACATTTTTATTAATTCTTTATAATCAATATTTTCATCAATTTCTATTTTTTCATTATAATTATCTTTTGATAACAAGAAATCATAAGCTTCTTTTACTTGTTTAAATTTCTCTCCATTATCTTCTTTATATTTATCTGGATGATATCTTAATGCCATTCTAAAATAAGCTTTTTTTATACAATCAGCAGTATGTTTTTGAGATATTTCTAATATTTCACATGCTCTCTGACAATCCATATATCTGTATACATAAATAAAATATAAATCCCTCTAAGTGATAGATAGGACGATAGTTATTATTATATAATTTTAAAAATTTATGTAATTGAATTATAATATTTTTTATGTTTGTTTCATTTATTTTTTCTTTTTCAATCAAAATTTTAATTATATCGAATATACAACTATGAATATCCAAATTATAAATAAATATTTCATATAAATTATCTCTCATTTCTAAAAAATTAATAGATTTATAATTAATTATTTTGTCTATTATTTTATTACAAATTTTTTTATTTATATTATTAATACAATGAATTTTACCTTTTATATTTTTGATATTAGTAATATTTTTAATATTTATATTATTCATTAAAGTTTTACTTGTAGCTTTTATATATTCTCCTTTTAATGGTCTTTTTAAAGGAACCATTTGACAACGATTTAAAATATTATCAGGAATAAAACTAATATTTTCACTTATTAACATATAAACTATATGTAAGTTTTTATGTTTTAAAGATTGCATATAACTATAGAATATATCAAGTAATTCACTATGTATCATATGAAAATTTTTACAAACTATAATACCATATCCATTAGGTCGAGAACATAAAATATCTAATATATGATAATAAATATCATTATATAATAATTTTGAATGACAACCTAATAATGCCATGTCAATTTCAAAATGAATATCACTTACCTTAAAATCATATTGTTTTTTATTATTAAAATTAAAATTTATTTTTCTTTCAAATCTTAAATTAGTTGGACTATATTTTTTTATATATCGTAATACTTGTGTATATTTTCCAATACCAGATGGTCCATAAAATATTAAATTGTTTTGTTTTTTAAAATCATTATTCATTGAATTGTAAAAATCTTCCATATTTGAATGTATATTATATTTTTGGTTTTCTATAATATGTTCTTCAAATTTTGATGAGAAATATTTCATAATATAAGTAATATATTAAAGCTTTTTTAATACTTAAATAATAAAAATACATTAATAATATTAATGGACGATAGAGTAAATAATATTAAAAATATAATTTACCAAAAGAAAAAGGACTATCCCAACATAAGTAAAATATGGTTGAAATATATAGATGAATTAATTAAACATTTAAATCATACATTAAATAAAGCAGAAAAAGTATTTGATAATTTAAATGAGGATATGTCTATGGAATGCATTTCATTATTATATTTATTATATAATAACAACGAGTATATATAATTTTATTATGATTTAAATAATAATTATTAATTTTAAATAATATGTTTTTGACTATAAATCATAAGAATTTTGATCCTCATAATATAATCATAAGTGAAAAAACAAAAAATAATGTTATGATAGGAAGCGATTTTCATAGACTTATATTTAGTGATGAATATTGTTCAGCATCAGGAATATTTATAACTTTTTCATTAGAGAATGTTACAATAGATAAATATTTTAATAAAATAAAATGCCAATTTGAAAAAACAAATACAAATAATCAAAATATATCAAGTATCAAAGCAATTGAAAAAATGATACTAAATAAATTTAATAATATTAGAAATAAAACATTAACAAGTAGAATTAAAGAACAGTTAAAAAATGGATATATAAAACTTTATGGAGATGATAAAATTTCATATGGAAAACATAAAAATATAAATTTTTTATTAAAAATATCTGGTATTTGGGTATCTAATCAAACAAACGAATTTGGATTAACATTTAGATTTTTCATATTTAACAATCACATTTAAGCTTTTTTAATATTACCCAAATTTGCCCTATCGCTACACTACATAATATAGATGATAATAAAAATATAGATGTTACAAGCCAATTATTTATTTTAAATAATTTAGGTTTTAATGATTGACCCATTGCAGTTATCAGTATCATTATTTGCACTATAATCATACTTAATGTCATATTCAAAAAGACATTGTATTCTGTAGGTATATTTTTTCCCTTTCTTATAAAATCAATATGTTCGAAATTAACATAAAATAAACCACTGAGTTGTAGTAATATTAGTAGAGAACTAATAGAAAATGCCCATTTCCTAATAGGTGGTGTTCCTGTAATAAATGCTACAAACATTAATATACCTAAAGTTATAAAGGTATTTATACCAGTATTCCAAAATGGCGTTATACCTATATGCCAAACAGCAGCCATAACTAAAAAAGCAGTTACCATTCTTAATTTACCATTTCCCATAATTAAAGACATGAATCCTGATACTAATCTCCCTCTTTTTTTTACTTCTTTTTCATCTGAACCTGTTCGTGATGACATTTAATATATATATTTATTTTATTTCATATTTAAAATTTCTTTATTTTCTAAATATGTTATTCACAAAAAAATAAAATACCATTATTTTATATTATGAGTAATTTTAATTTACAAACTTCACATCCTTTAATTCAAAGCGAACAAACATTTGTATTAGATAGAAAAGTAATATCAGTTCATTCTATTGATAGAGATTATAAAAAGTGGCCCAATAGCAATAATTTTGGTGTTGATTTAGGAGAAGCTTTTCATAATGTTCAATCTCTAAGACTTATTGATTATTCTATTCCATTAAATAATTACACTTTTTCAACTTCCTATCAAAATACCAAAATGTCTTTCACTTATACTACAAAATTAAAGTTTTCCTTTGGAGCACATGATGATACTCCAGTCTTTAATGATGAAAATGGTAGTGCATTTTCTAATAATAAAACATTTATCGATAAGATTATGTTCCAGATATTTACAGGTCAATCAGGATTTTGGTTTAAAGAAATACCCACTGATATTAAAGTTATGGTTAAACAAAGCGATGGGACTTGGAAACAAGTAACTACCACAAGTAGTTTATTTTCAGCAGCAACACCTGCTCCTCCAATTACAAATATGGATAACACTGATATGCAAGTTGAAATTATATGGGAACCTTCCAGTTTCCAGATAAATTTACCCGAAGGTTCATACACTGCAGAAAATTTAGCAAAAACTATAGAATCTTTAATGAATAAGGAAGTTTTTAATGCTTCTGCTGATGTTAATCATAATATGTTTCCTCTAACCGGGAAATCCGATAATACTTTCGATTATACAGGATTAATGTTAGATTATACCGATGTTAATTCAGTATTTTATAGAAAACCTAATGATCCTTCAAATTATGGCTTAAATCCATTTATAGTTAAATATGATAAAATTTCTAATAAAATAATAATTGGTTCAACCCAGGGTGAATTTACTTTAAACTTTTCCAATCAAGAAATTTATGATCCAACATGTGATGTTAATAAAGCAATCTTTCATCAATATACCAAATGGGGATTACCTTCTTATTTAGGATTTGATAAAGTTGATGTGTCTGGAGCTTCAACCGATATTAGTAGCAATACTGATTTTTATATTAAAAATATCGGTGGATTATTTTTACATACTGATATTACTTCTCCTTGGTTACAACCTTCTGGAATAAGTGAAATTATTTGTAGTGGTGCAAATAATGCAACATTTAAAAGTAATACCATTGTTAGAAGTGTTTCCGCGACTAATAATTTAGATATTAATGGTGAAGACGCTATTTATATTGAAGTAGATAGATATAACAATATTGATGAAATATACCCTTACTCTGAAAGAACAGGACATCTTTATAATAATGATTTGGGTCATAGAGTAAATGGTTCATTTGCAAAAGTATCTTTACCAGCAAAAAATGATTTTTCACAAGGTAGAGGACTTAAACCTTCGTTCAATACTAATCTATTTCACAGTGACCCTCCTATACAAAGAATTGATAGATTAAAATTTAAATTTAGATATCATGATGGAAGATTAGTTGATTTTAAAAATTTACCTATCAGTTTAACATTCGAATTTAATATGTTAAAAGATGAACAATCAAGAGGAAAATTTGTTAGAATACCACATCTTTATGGATTATAATTTATCTGATACCCATTCTTCATTTACTTCATCTAAACTTACTCCTTTCATAGGAATAAATTTAGGTCTGCTCATTTTTTTTGTCTTATAAAACACATAAGGACCATATTTTCCTTTTCTTACTGATATTTCATCCGTTATTACTTTTAGTATATTTGGATTTGATGTCTTTTTCCCTTTTAATACATCTAATACATCTTTTAAATCAATCTTTTCCATCTTTTTTTTTATATGACTAATTGAACTGTTTTTACCTTTATATGTTATATACATTCCATATTTACCCTTTTTTAATATTACATCTTCTCCCTCATATTCTCCCAAATTTATATTGTTTGAACCTACCTTATTTAAATCAACAATTTCTTTTAACGTATATTCTCCATTTTTTAATTTTTCCATATCTATATTTTTTTTTACACTTTTAAATGATGTCTCATCACCATTTTCATATTTTATTACAGGACCATATTTACCTATCATATAAATATGATTTTCGTCAATTCTATACGTTTCTCGATGTGAATCTTTTATATTCTTAGACGATTTATTTATTTGTTTATGACAATCATCGCATAATGTATGCCAAATTTTATTTCCATTTGATATTTTATCTAATTCATCTTCCATATATTTTGTATAATCATAATTAAATAAATCATCAAAATGCTTTTCCAAAAATTCATATACCATAATTCCTACAGGTTTTATCACCAATTTATTTTTTTCGTTACCAAATACTCTTTCTGTCTCTATTTCTTCCAAATCTGTCTCCACTAATTTAAAATCTGTGCATTTTATTTTTTTTCCTTCCACATTTTCTTTATTTACATAACCTCTTTCTTGAATCTTTGATATTAAACTGGAAAATGTTGAAGGACGACCAATTCCTTTCTTTTCTAACATTTGAACTAATCTTGCTTCGGTATAATTTTTTTTTAAATCTTTTAATGTAACTTTACTATAAATTTCCTTATATTCTAATATTTTTCCTTCTTTTAATGATAACAAATATTTATATTCCTTATTTTCTTTCTCATAACCTGCTACTATTTTCCACCCAGGAAATATTACCTCTTCACTTGAATATTTATAACTATGGTTTTCAGGCGAC
>CEWG01227753.1_pt1 | contig 46649 bp, 44 predicted proteins | sample 361411 | NCBI WGS metagenome assembly CEWG01 (sample SAMEA2622173, study PRJEB7988) | marine metagenome | biome: marine biome (ENVO:00000447); feature: surface water layer (ENVO:00002042); material: "saline water (ENVO:00002010), including plankton (ENVO:xxxxxxxx)" | depth 5 m | reverse complement strand
TAGCTCAATTGGCTTGATTTATGCACTGAAAAAAATTTTTATATTAATATAATTATAAAATATTATTGAAAACATTAAGGTATTTTCAAAATCATTATCAAATAAATTAAAACCTAAGAATAGGTTTTATAAGGATGAAATTGATTATTTATATGTTAAAATATTTATCACTATGAATAGTGAAAAATTCCACATGAGAATGATGCAGATACATTCTGTAGACCACTGCAATTTTTCTTGTAAAGGTTGTTCTCATTCGTCTGATATAGCTCCTAAGAAATTTTTTAAATATGAAGAGTATATGCCTCATTTAGAAAAATTGTCTGAGTACGTATCGGCAGAACGTATAGATATTACAGGTGGAGAACCCTTTTTAAATAAAAAAAATTTAATTGGACTTATAAATGGTGTTAGATCAACTGGTATTACGAAAACAGTTGAGGTGGCAACAAATGGATTTTGGCTTAGAAATTGGGAAAGATATTCTGAAATATTAGAAAATATTGATCAATTTTACATAACCTATCATCCAGAACAAAAAATACCTCCGCATGAAATAAGAGAAATTACTGATATGTTACAAAAAAAGTTTAATTTAAACTTTATTTATATCTATGTTCCAAAATGGTTTAATGAAGTAGAGTTTTTTGAAAAACCTAAAGCGAGAGATCATTGCAAATTTTGTCCTCAATTAATGAATAATGGAACAGTAGCAAAGTGTAATATAATTGGATATTCAAAATTTAATGGGTTTAAGACAACCAAACCATTTGAGGATTTAAAGCATCAAGGTGTTTATGACATCTATTCTGGTAATGCAGAAACTTTTTCTAAGTGGCATGACAATCTTTTTGAAGTCTGCAATTATTGTGGCTTTTATGATGAACAAGATAAAATAAAACCTGAGCTAAGAATACCACACAATATTAATCTAACTGAGCAGGAGATTAATATATTAAAAAAAGAAAAACCAAGAAAAGGTATTTTAGGATAAATTACTTATATTTTATATTTCTGTAATTTTTTATTTTCAAAAACATAGATGTAATTACTATTGTGCTTTGATTTTATAATTTCTTTTTTGCTAAAATTCATCAAGTTACCCCTTAATACTTTAGAAACCATTTCGTGTGTAAAAATAATGTAATTTTTTTTATAATTAATTTTTTTTTTTATAAAATTTTTTAATTTTATACTTAAAAGTTTATAAGACTCACCATTTGGAATTTTATAATTCCACTTATCCTTTTCTCTACTTTGATATTCATCTTTGTATTTCATCCTTATTTCTTTAATTGTTTTACCTTCCCACTTACCAAACTTATGCTCTTTTAAACTATTAAAATAATTTATCTTATTAGCTAAGCGAAAATACTTTAAATCTTTATCAATAATCTTAATATAATCTTTAACTCTTTTAATGGGGCTAGCGTAAACAATAAAATTAATATTAGTACTAAATTTTTTATTCAGAAACTTAGCAACTTTGTGACCTTGTTCTTTTCCCTTATCTGTCAGTTTTGAATTTTTATGCCCTTGTTTTTTTTTTAATATATTCCAAATTGTTTGACCGTGTCTAATTATTATAATCATTTTTTTTTATTGATTCTGCAAAATCAAAATCGTCGTATGTATTTAAATCTATAGTTTCAATTTTCTTGACTTTTTTTAAAAAACAACTTTTATAATTAAATCTTCTTTTTAACTTCAAAATTGATATCGTTTTATTCACATATAACCCTGTCGTTTCAAATATTTTTTTGGGTAATTCAATTCCGTTAGGCAACCTTCCTTTAATGTAGTATATTGGTTTTTTATTTTTCCATTCATAAAAACTGTCAGAAAAAACTGTAATAGCACTATCATAATTACTTTGAACAGCTTTTATGCATTCTTCTATAGTTTTAATTTTAATTAATGGTGAAGTAGGCACTAGCTGCAAGCATATTTTTGAACTTGGAAATAAACTTGCTTGGTAAACTGCAAGGTCATCGCCACCAACTTTGTTGTTAGCCAATCTTTTAGGTCTTTTAATTGGAATCGCTCCTAAACTTTCTCCATAGTCTAAAATCTTTTGGCTATCACTGTCTATAACCACTTTGTCAATGAGTTTACATTTAATTGCTTTTTTAATTGCGTAATAAATTAGTGGTCTATTTTTTAATTTTTTTAAATTTTTATTCTTTACTCTTTTGCTATGTCCTTTTGCATGAATAAAGGCTATTACATTATCTTTACTCATTTAATTTTGGATTTATCTTTTATAAAATCTTTCCCATACTGAGAATTGAGTAAAAAACTTTCTTCCATCTCGGTCATACCAAAATGACTTTTGTAAGCTTCTTCGTTAAGGTTTTTGATATATTGATCCAAATCATTGTCTTTTGATTTTTCAACCAAATCCTTAAATTCATCAGTTATTAAACTGCACTCTATATGATGAACAAAACTATCTCTTGAAATTGCAAAATGTCTTTCAACTAATTGTGCTCCTAATTTTATTGCTGCTAGAGAAGGAATTATACCCTCTTCATGTCCAGAATATCCTATTTTAATTTTATTAGTTTTAAAGTTTTTAATTAGTATTGGTATATTGCCCAGTCTCAAATTTGAGTCTTTACATGGATATTCTGCAACACAATGTAATATGTATAAATTATAGTCTCTAAAAAAATTAACTGTTTCTTCTATTTGTTTCAAAGTTTTACCAGCAACAGAAATTACTAATTTTTTCTCTTCACTTATTGTGTCTCTTAGTTTTTCTAAAAATTTTTGATTATGTGAATTAACAGAAGCTACTTTGAATAATTCTATATTATAATCCTTCATAAAATCAATAGATATTTCGTCTTGAACGGTTGTAAACCAAGGCATTCCAATTTTTCTACACTCTTTATCAAACATATCAAATTGGTTTTTATCAAACTCAAATATTTTTCTGTATTCTCCATAAGTACTTCCATAAGGACTTCTATATGAGCTATTTAATTTTTCATAAGTATAGAAGCTTTCAACATCTTTTTTTTGCATTTTAACATATGTGGCGCCAGCTTCTTTAGCCCTATGAAGCATATTAATAAGTAAATTAAAATTTCCTAAATGGTTAGTAGTAAATTCAGCTGTAAACTCCATCTTACCACCTACCAATTTTTTTGTACATTTTGTGAATATTTTTTATTTCTGGTGTAAATTTTTTTATCTCTCTTCTTATCAAATCTTCCTTTTTCAATCTTTTTAACGCTAGACTTAAAGCTTTTTTAGCAATTTTTTTTTCTAATGAAATTACGGCATCACTATCTGCGAAGATAATGTCTCCAGGATTAATTTTTACTCTTCCATTTTTTCCTTTCATAAAAATTGGTTTTTGAAATTTAATTATTTGCCACAATCCATAAGCGTCAACAGGAAAAGCATCCTGACAAAAAACTGCAAAATTATTTTTATTTAATAAATCAACATCTCTAGTGTTTCCATCTATTACAACACCTATGGCTCCGAATTTACGAGCAATAATTCCTGAAATATCACCAAAATGAGCTACTCTTTGATCACCTCCTGTTGAAATTATTTGAAAACAACCTTTATAAAACTTTTTAAACATTTCTAATCTTATGTGATCCTTTATTTCAGATTTCTTTTTCACACTTTTGCCTAAGCAGGTGAATGCTGGACCAATGTAGTTCTTGTTTCTACCAGAAAATCTTTTAATTTTATTATTAAGCAAAAAAGGTTTTTTAACTTTTAAATCAAAAACCAGAGCGTCATAAATTACTCCAGAATAAAGTTTGTGATATTTTTTTAGATCTTTTAGATTTATCATCTAGTTACTTTAAATTAATTTATATTAATCTGATAATGTTTTTTGTATACATTTATATTAAAAATTAATCTACAAATACAAAAAAATAGTATTTTATTTTAGAATTTTAAATGATAATTTTAATTGATGGTTTTTGGGGTTCTGGCAAAACTGTTTTAAGATCATTGCTTGATGGTCACAAAGAATTGAAAGTATCTCCGTCACAGGAGAGTATAATATCATCTTTTTACAGAAATAAAAAAAAATCAAAATATCTTTATTTTAAAGATTTGAGGGTTATTAGAGAATATCTTGTCAATAGTCACTACTATAGTTTAGAGCAAGAGAGTTTAAAGGGTTATTTAGATTCTGATATTACCAAAGATAAAGTAAAATTTAACTTTAGTGAATTCGAAAAATTTTGGACAGAAAGATTAGTTAAATGTGATGTATGGACAAATTCAGAGGTAATAAAAATAATTCACAATTCTATTATTAAATTTTTCTATAATTTAAATAATTATCCGTCTGATGAAAAAAAAGTATTTATTGAAGATAATAATTTTAATTCTCATGAATTTTTCCTAGAAGAAATAACGAACTCAAAGATTATTGTAGTAAAAAATTCAGCCTCAGATATTTTAGCTTCCTTAGTTAATAGAAAAACTATAAATGATGATTATAGAACTGACTTATATAATTCATACAATTTTAATAATTTAGTAAGAAAATATTTTTTCCCTATTAAAATTGCTGAAAATAATAAAATAACAAAAAAACTTAAAGAAAAATTTCCAAATAGAATATTTGAATGCGATTTTAAAGAATTAATTTATAACACAAAAATTGAAATGGCAAAAATATCAAAGTTTTTAGAAATTAAAGAAGAAGAAATATTATTTTCGCCAACTCATTTTGGGCAAAAGATTAAATTTAAAGACAAAGACACAATATTAAATAAAGAAAAGTTCACAGGAAAAAATACATTTTCAACATATCAAAATTCTTTAATAGAGGAGTTTGATAAACCTTTTAAAAAAAAAAATTATTTTTCTTTATTTTTTTATGATTTTTTATTTATAAAAATTTCATATCATTTGAAAAGCTTTATAAAGCAAATATTAAATTTTAATGCAAAATAAATACTTAGATGATTTTTTATCAAATATTTGTGGTTTCAAATGTTTTATAATTATATCAAAAAAACAAATAAAAAAATTTATTAATATAAAATCAAAATTTTTATTAATCTTAAGGTCAAATGAAAAATTAAATTTATCTGATATTTATGATTTTAAAGTTAATGTAAAATCAAAATTAATTCAATTTAAAAAAAAAATCAAAGTTGAAAAAAAAATTAAGTTTAAGTGTAGAGCAGCAAAAGTTAAAGATATTCCTAAATTAGAAAAAATTTGTAGAGAAAATCTATATGGTTCCCGTTTTGAAATGGATATTAACTTAAAAAAAAATTTTTTACGAAAATATAGATCATTATGGGTTAAAAATTATTTTCTGAAAAAAAGAGGAGATTATCTATTTGTGGCTTATAATAGAAAAGAAATTCTCGGCTTTGTTCTTTTAATTAAAGAAAAAACAAATCTGCGCATAGATCAAATACTTGTTGCTAATAGGTATAAACGTTTAGGTATTGCTGAAACATTAATAAATTATACTTGTAATAAATTTTCAAATAATTTTAAATTTATTCATGCTGGCACATATGATCACAACTTAATTGCAAAAAAAATGTATAAAAAAATGAATTTTAAAAGAGAAAAGATTTTTAAATATATATATCATTTATATCCAAAGAACTATAATTGATATGCGTAAACATTAAAAAAATTATTTAAGATGATTACAACTGCAGAATTTAAAAAAAAAACCTTGAACTTAATTTTAAAAAAAAAGGTTAGAATTGGTATAATCGGTCTTGGTTATGTAGGTTTACCACTAGCTTTATTATTTGCAAAAAAAGGTTTTAAAGTTTTTGGATTTGATAATAATAATAAAAAAATTAAATCTATAAATAAAAACTGCTCATATATAGAACGAATTTCTAATAAAAATATTTCACTTTTAAATAAAAAAGGAAATAAATGTTTTAATGATTATAAAAATATTTCTGAGTGTGATATTATAATAATTTGTGTTCCAACTCCTTTAAAGAATAGAAATATTCCTGATCTTTCTTACATCAGAAAAACCATTCAAGATATTTCAAAATATATTAAAAAAGGTCAAACTGTGATTTTGGAAAGTACAAGTTATCCAGGAACTACAGAACAAGAAATTATTAAAAAAATTAAAAATAGATTTGAAGTTGGAAAAGATTTTTTTGTAGGTTTTTCATCAGAAAGAATTAATCCTGGGGTAAATGAAAATAAAATTTCATTAATTCCTAAAGTTGTGAGTGGTCATTCATCAGAATGCTTAGAAATAATATCATCAATTTATAAACAGGTATTTTTAAAAGTTGTCAAAGCAGGCAGCATTAAAATAGCTGAATTTTCTAAATTGTTAGAAAATATTTATAGAGCGGTAAATATTGGCTTTATAAATGAAATGAAATTCGTAGCTGATAAGATGGATATTGATATTTTTGATGTCATAAAGATAGCAAGCACCAAACCTTATGGTTTTAGACCTTTTAATCCAGGTCCGGGTATTGGCGGACATTGTATTCCTATTGATCCTCATTATTTATATTGGAAAGCAAAAAAAAGTGGCATATCTGCAAATTTTATAAAATTATCAGCAGAAACAAATTCTAAAGTTATAAATTTTATAAAAAAAAAAGTTTTAAAAATAATAAATGACTTAAAAATTAAAAAGAACAAGACAAGGATTTTGATACTAGGATTTGCTTATAAAAAAAATATGGATGATATCAGAGAATCTGCTTCATTAAAATTAGCTGAGACTTTAAATAACAATAATTTTAAAAACTTAGCTTATTGCGATCCACATATAAAAAATCAAATAAGTACCAAAAAATATAAATACTTAAAAAAAATTAGTAAATTACATCCTTCATTAATAAAAAAATTTGATATAGTAATATTAATGACTGATCATGATATATTTGATTACAATATGATAAAAAAAAATTCAAAAAAAATAATAGATTGTAGAGGAAAATATCGTATTGATAGCAGAGTAGTTAGAGGCTAATGAATTTATCAATATAAATTATTAAATATAATTTTAAACTGTTGATTTATTGTGAATAAAAAAAAAAATAAACTGGTTGAAGAAATTGAATTAGATTTTAATGGTGTTACCGTTGATAGAACAATAAAATTTAATTTTAAAAATAATATTTCAAAATCTCAGTTATATATTTCAAAAAAAACCGGAACTCTTTTTCATTCACCTTCAAATAACTCAATTGAAAGTTTAGATATTTGGTCAAAAAAGATTTATTCAAAAAAAATAGATACAAAAAAAATAAAGTATACTTCAAACAATCCTATTATGAGATCAAGACATTATTATTCGGCTTTGTTTTTAAATAAATATTTGAAAAATAAAAGTATTGAATTTTGTGATTATGGAACTGGAGAAGGTAATTTGGCCTTGGAGTTTAAAAGAATTAACAAAAAAATAAATTTTAATTTTACAGAGCATAGTCCTCATCTTTTTAGAAAAACAAAAAAAAAAATTTTAGATATTAATAAAAAAAAGTTTTTATCATTTAATGGATCAATAGAAGATTCAAAAAAAAATCATAAATTTAAAAATTTTGATGCATGCTCGTTATTATGGACATTATGTAATTGTGTAAAACCCATTGACGTCTTGAATACTATTCATGCTTCATTAAAGAAAAATGGATTGTTACTAATTTCTGAAAGCTCAAGAATTATGGTACCTTATAAGAAACCCATATATAATTTTTTTGTATCTGGCCACCATGCTAAAAATACACATCCATGGTTTTTCTCCTATAATTCACTTTCTAATCTTTTAGAGATTTGTGGATTTTCGATAATAGCTACTAATAGATATTATGATGAAAATGATTTAGTGGTTATTGCTCAAAAAAAAAATAAAAAAAAATATGTACCAAAAATAAAAATTGATAAAGTTGAAAATATAAAAAAATTTCTTACAGATTGGGAAAAAAATAGTTTTTTTTTAAAAAGATTTATTTAAGAAAGTACTTTAAAATAAATAATTTAAGAAAGTATAGGAAATTGTTAGCAATTATTCAGGCAAGAACAAGTTCAAGAAGATTCAAAAACAAGGTCTTACATCCAATTTATGGAATCCCTTTAATTCAGCATGTAGTCAATAAAGTAAAAAAATCAAAAAAAATATCAAATATAGTAGTAGCAACATCATCAAATAAAGAAGACAAAAAATTAATTGATTATCTAAAAAAAAATAAAATTAATTATTTTAAGGGTGAACTAAATAATGTTGCATTAAGATTATACAAAACTGCCAGATTATATAAAAAAAATTTTTTTGTAAGAATAAGTGGTGATAGTCCTCTTATTGATTATAGAATATTGAATAGAGCAATAAAAATATTTGAGAACTCAAAAAATAAATGTGATCTGGTAACAAATGTATTTCCAAGAACTTTCCCCCAAGGTCAGTCGGTTGAAATCATTAAAACATTAATAATAAAAAAAAATATTAAAAAATTTAATAAACTGGATCAAGAACATGTTACGAAATTTTTTTATGATAATTCAAATAAATTTTATATAAAAAACTTTACTTATATGGGGAAAAATAGAAAAAAAATAAAACTATCAATTGATACAAGAAAAGATTTAAAAAATATATTAAGTAAAGTAAATAAAAAATTTTTTTTAAATAATTTATAAATAAATGAAAATTGTAGCAGCAATAATTGGAATGGGCATAGGGCAGAAACACCTTGAGGCTATAGAAAATTATAAAAACTCAAAAGTAAAAGTGATCTGTGAAAAAAATAAGCAAAAGATTAAAAAACTAAAGACAAAATACCCAAATAAGATTGTAACATCTAATGAGAATGACATTTTTTTTGATAAACAAGTAAATTTAGTATCAATAGCTAGTTACGATCAATTCCATTACGATCAAATTTTAAAATGCTTTAAGCATAAAAAACATATGATTATTGAAAAACCATTATGTTTAAATTCCAATCAATTAAAAAAGATATATTTCTTATCAAAGAAAAATAAAGATATTAAGATAACTTCAAACTTAGTTTTAAGAACAAACTCTTTATTTAAAAATTTCAAAAAAAAAATTAGTAAGAAAAAGATATTCTACATTGAGGGAGATTATATTTGGGGTAGAAAAGAAAAATTATTTGGATGGAGATCTAAAATTAAAGAATATTCTATAACATTAGGAGCTGGCATTCATATTATTGATCTAATTAATTGGTTAACTGGTTTAAAACCTATTTCTGTTTATGCAGTGGGAAATAATAAAATAACTAAAGGTACATCATTTAAAAAAAATAGTTTAATCACAATGATTTTCAATTTTCCTTGTAATATTTTAGTTAAGGTTTCTGCAAATGGAGCTGCAATTTATAATCATTATCACGAAATAAAGATTTTTTTAGAAAATCAAACATTAGTTAATTCTAGAATGGGCTCTTATGTTTTAACAAAAAATAAAATTTCTAAAGTTAAAGCTGATTATCCAGATAAAAAAAATAGAAAAAAACTAATACAAAACTTTATTAACACAATTAATACAAAAAATATAAAACCGTTAATTTCATTAAAAGAACAAATAGATTTAATGACAATTTGTTTTGCTGTAGATAAATCAGTTAAATTAAATAAAAAGATAAAAATAAACTATTTATAAATCATGAGAGAAATAAAATTTTCAATCCCTAACATTTCTGATCAAGATATTAATCTTGTAGGAAAAATAATTAAAAGTGGGTGGTTAACTCACGGAAAATATACTTCACTTTTTGAAAATGAAATAAAGAAATTTACTAAAGCTAAATATGCAGTCTCAGTTTCTAGTTGCACTGCTGGTTTACATATCTCATGTTTGGCTGCTGGTTTCAAAAAAGGAGACGAAGTAATTATTCCAGCTCAAACTCACACAGCAACCGCTCATGCAGTGGAGTACACAGGTGCAAAAGCAGTATTTTCTGATATCGATTATCCATCAGGAAATATAAGTTTGCTGGACTTAAAAAGAAAAGTAACAAAAAAAACTAAAGGTTTGATCGTTGTACATATGGCAGGGCATCCGTGTAACATGAAAGAAATTATGGTTTTTTGTAAAAAAAATAGAATACAAGTTTTAGAAGACTGCGCTCATGCTATGGGAAGTTTTTTTAAAGGTGTTCATGCAGGTAACTTTGGGGTTTCAGGAAGTTTTTCTTTTTATCCAACAAAACAAATTACAACTGGTGAAGGTGGAGCAGTCATTACTAATGACAAAAATTTTTATTATAAAATAAAAAAACTTAAAGCTTTCGGTATAGACAAAGATATTAAAGACAGAAAAAAACAGGGAGATTATGATGTAAAATCTTTAGGTTTCAATTATAGAATGACAGATTTTCAAGCAGCATTAGGTTTCAATCAAGTTAAAAATTACAAAAATAACTTAGCAACAAGACATAAAATTGCAAAAAGATATATAGAAAATCTCTCTAAAACAAATGAAATCAGATTTATGCCTTATTCCAAGGATAGTTCTTATTTTGTCTTTCAAATTTTTTGTAAAAATAGAGATAAGATACTTAGAGAATTGAAAAAAAAAAAAATTGGAGTAAGTGTACATTATACAAATCCTTTGCCCAAAATGACATTTTATAAAAAAAAATATAATTTAAGTATAAAAAATTTCAAGTTCGCATCAATGTATGGAAGACAAAATATATCCTTACCCGTGTATCCAAAATTAAAGATTAAACAAGTTGATAAAATTTGCAAAACTATACTTAAGTTAGTTTAAATATGAAAAACAAAAAAATTTTATTAGTAGGTGGTTGTGGTTTTATAGGTCATAACTTAGCAATTCATCTTAAAAATAAGGGAGCAATACCAGTAATAATTGATAGTTTAGCTGTAAATAATATTCTTTCATTTGCAGATAATGAAATTAAAAATAAAAAATTATACTCATCAATTCTAAATAATCGAATTGAATTATTAAATTCTAATCAAATTAAATTGATAATTCAGGATGCAAGAGATTATCATGCAGTTTCAAAAATTTATAAAGAGATAAATCCAGATATAATTATACATTTAGCAGCAGTTTCTCACTCAAATAAATCCAATAAGGACCCTCATAGTACTTTTGACCATAGTTTTAGGACTTTAGAAAACACCTTAGATTATTCAAGGCATAATAAAACGCATACAATTTATATGTCTTCAAGTATGGTTTATGGAAATTTTGAATCTCAAGATGTAAATGAAGAGTCGCCTTGTAAGCCAATAGGGATTTATGGCACATTAAAATATTCAGGTGAATTATTAGTTAAAGCGTATAATCAAATCTTTGATTTACCTTATACCATAATAAGACCCTCAGCATTATATGGTGAAAGATGTGTAAGTAGACGTGTTGGTCAGATATTTATTGAAAATGCAATCCAAGGAATTGATATTACAATTAATGGTGATGGAGAAGAAAGATTAGATTTTACCTATATTGAAGATTTAATTGAAGGAATAGGATTATGTTGTGAGAAAGATAAGGCTAAAAATGAAACGTTTAATTTAACTTTTGGAAAATCTAGAAAAATTAATGAACTGGCAGAAATTTTAAAAAAAGAATTTCCAAAGATTAATATTTTTTACAAGGAAAGAGAAAAATTTATGCCAGAAAGAGGAACGTTAGATGTTTCAAAAGCAAAAAAACTTCTTGATTATCAACCTGCTAACTCAATTGATATTGGATATATAAAATATATATCTTGGTATAAAAAATTTTGGGACAATTTAAGGTAACTATTTTCAAAATTTAATGATATTAAAAAATTTTGACTTGAAAAAAAAAGTTTTTATAATTGCTGAGATTGGCAATAATCACGAGGGCAATTTCAATAATGCAAAAAAAATGATTAAACTTGCAGCAAAAGCTGGGGTTGATGCAGTAAAATTTCAAACATTCAAAACAGAAAATTTTATTAGAAAGATCGATAAAAAAAGATTTAATCAGCTTAGGAAATTTGAACTTTCATATCAACAATTTAAATTATTAAGAGATTTGGCCCATAAAAATAATTTAAAATTTATATCCACTCCACTTGACTTAGAGAGCGCTAATTTTTTAATTACCAATGCAGATTTAATAAAAATTTCTTCAGGAGATAATAATTTTTTCCCATTGATTGATAAAATTCTTAAAACAAAAAAAAAAATTATAATTTCTTGTGGAATGATGAACATTTATCAAATTAAAAGTTTGGAAAAATATATTTATAATTCAATTGGAAAAAAAGCAGCAAGTAAAAGAGTAGCCTTTTTACATTGTGTAACAAGCTATCCTGTAGAGGACAAATATGCGAATTTAAACTCAATAAAATTTATGAAGGAAAAAATTGGTTTAACAGTAGGATACTCAGATCATACTCTTGGTATTCAAGCCCCTTTAGCCGCAGTAGTTTTAGGTGCCAATATAATTGAAAAACATTTCACTATAGATAAAAATTTTTCAAATTTTAGAGATCATTATTTATCTTCAGATTTTAAAGAATTAAAAACTATAGTAGATAGTATAAGAAGATTGGAAGTACAATTAGGTAAAATGAATAAAAAAATTCAAAATTCAGAAAAAAAAATAATTAAAATGGTTAGAAGGGCTCCGTATGCAAAAAAAGATATACGTGCAAAAGAAAAATTAAGTTTACTAAATACAAATTTTTTAAGACCAGCATCTTCTGCAAATTTTTTAAATCTTAAAAAAATTTTAGGAAAAAGAGTAAAAAATAAATTTTTAAAAGATAAAATAATTAAAATAGATTTTTAATATATATGTGTGGTATTAGCGGCTATATTAGTGATAAAAATTTCTTAGATAACGATAATATTAAAAAAACTCTTGATTTAATGAAGAGAAGGGGTCCTGACTCACAAGATTTTTTTCAAAAAAATTATCAAAGTAAAGAAGTTGCTTTACTACATAGCAGACTTAATATTATTGATTTAAATAGCCAATCAAATCAGCCTTTTTATGATAAAGATTTTATATTAATTTTTAATGGTGAAATTTATAATTATATAGAACTACGTAATGATCTAAAAAAAAAAAATTATACTTTTAACACAAACTCTGACACAGAAGTTCTGCTAAAGGCTTTCCAAGAATATGGAGAAAAATGTGTTGATTATTTTATTGGCATGTGGTCGTTTGCAATTTGGGATTTAAAAAATAAAAAGCTTTTTTTATCAAGAGATCCCTTTGGAGAAAAACCACTATATTATACATTGGGCCATAATTTTTTCTTTTTTGCTTCAGAAATAAAGTTTATTAAATCTTTATGTAAAAAAAAATTTGAAATAAACAAAGATAAGATATACGAAAATATATTTTTTGGTTATAAGTCATTAAATAAAGATGAAAGTACATTTTATAAAGAAATTTATTCAATTGAAAATGGCACAAATTTAAAAATTGATTTAAATTTAAAAATCTTCAAAAATAAATACTGGCAACCTAAAGCTCATATCAAAAAAAATATGAGTGCACAAGAAGCAGCAGAAGGTACTAATTATTATCTAACAAATAGTTTAAAGCTTAGAATGAGGTCAGATGTGCCAATTGCATTTTGCTTAAGTGGGGGTGTTGACTCTGGTATTTTAGCATCTCATGCCAAAAAAACATTTGAAAAAAAAATTTCTACTTTCTCAATAATTGATAAGGACCCTAGATACAATGAGAGTTGTAATATTAACAGCATTGTTAATGATTTAGACTGTGAGTCCAATTCAATAAGAATTGAAAATCAACAAAATAATTTTTTTAATAGATTAAGTGATCTTACCAATTACCATGACGGTCCTATTGCAACATTGTCTTACTATGTTCACTCATATTTAAGTGAGAGTATATCTCAAAATAATTATAAAGTTGCTATATCGGGAACTGGAGCTGATGAAATTTTTACAGGGTATTATGATCACTATTTACTACATTTTGAGGCAATTAATAACACAAAATATTTGGAAAATAGTATCAACTCATGGAAAAAAGATGTTTTGCCCAACCTAAGAAATCCCTATTTAAAAAATCCATTTTTGTATATTGAAGATCCGCATAATAGAGATCTGGTATACGAAAAAAATTTTGATTTGTTTAAATATTCAATTTTAAAAAAAAAAAAACAATTTATAGAAAAAAAATATTCAAATGAATTATTAAGAAATAGAATGATGAATGAATTAACTAATGAAGTTGTCCCTGTGATTTTAAAACATGATGATTTAAATTCCATGTATTATTCTATAGAAAATAGAAGTCCATATCTCGACAGAGATTTAGTTAAATTTGCTTTCACTATCCCGCCACATCTTTTAATTTCTGATGGATATCAAAAAAAAGTTTTACGAGATTCCGCAAAGGGAGTTTTGCTTGATAAAGTTAGATTATCAAAACAAAAAAAAGGTTTTAATGCATCAATAAATTCTGTTGTAGATTTAAAAAATAAAGATGTTTTAAATTTCATATTTAATGAAAAATCTCCAATTATAGAATTTGTAGATATAAAAAAAATTAAAAATGAGATACAATTAGATATAATTCCAAATCATTTATCCAAATTGATATTTAATATAATTAGCACCAAATTATTTTTGGGTGAAAAATGGATAAAATGAAATTAGGGATAGTTGATTTAGAGACAGGAAATTTAGGTTCTCTAATTTCAGCAATAAAAAAATTAAATATAAAATTTAAAATTTGTAAAAACAATTTTGATTTTGAGGAAATTGATAAAATTATCTTGCCAGGTGTTGGTGCATTTGGTGATTTTATGTTAAAAATGAGAGATAAAAAAATTGATCAAAGTATCTTAAATAAAATTTCTCAAAATTACCCCATACTTGGTGTTTGTGTTGGATTTCAAGTTCTTTTTAAAAATAGCAATGAACATAATTTATCAAATGGTCTAGGTTTGTTAGATGGTAATTTTATTAATTTTAAAGAGGATTTTGAAAAAATTAAAGTTCCACACGTAGGTTGGAATGAATGTAAAATTTTAAAAACAAGTAAACTTTTTCATGGAATTAAAAATAATTCAGATTTTTATTTTACCCACTCATATTTCTTAAAGAATTATAGCGAGGATAATATTTTATCAAAAACAAATTATCATATCGAGTTTGTTTCTTCGATAAGTCATAAAAATATATATGGAGTACAATTTCACCCAGAAAAGAGCCAAATTAATGGTTTAAATGTATTAAAAAATTTTTACGAGAGGTGTTAATTGTTAAAAAAAAGAATTATCATTACGTTATCATTTTTTGAAGGTGTTCTCTATAGAACTAAAAATTTTAAACCTGACTATAGATATACAAAAAACTTTTTAGATCTCTGGAGCATAGATGAATTAATATTAATTGATATATCAGAAAAAAAATTTTCTAAAAAATTTCTAGACTTAATATCTTATTTTGCTAACAATTGTTTTGTCCCGATCTCAGTTGGAGGAGGTATAAAGAATAAAAATGATGCAGATTTATTTTTTAAATATGGTGCTGATAAAATAATTTTAGGATCAGACACTATAAAAGATCCTAAGATTATCTATGAGATTTCAAGAAAATATGGAAATCAATCTATAATTCAATCGGTTGACTGTAAAAAAAATAAAATAGACGATAGTATTTATTCAGTTTTTGGGCAAAGTGGAAAAAAATTTATCCAAAATGACCCAATTAATTTTGCAAAAAAAGCTATTTCCTACGGAGCAGGAGAGATATTAATAAATAACATTGATAATGATGGAAGTCTTTTAGGATATGATTTAAATCTAATAGACATGTGTTCAAAACAAATAAAATCACCCATTTTGGCTTTAGGAGGTGCAGGAAATTGGCAGCATATTGAAAATTTGCTCATAAAATCAGATATATCAGCAGCCTGTACTCAAAATATTTTTCATTTTACAGAAGAAAGTATTCAATCTTTGAAACATTTTTTAAAAAATAAAGATATAAAAATTAGAAACTAGACTCCCATGATTAAATTTTGCAAAGAATGTATAATGCCAAATTCTAGACCAAGAATTGTATTTAATGAAAAAGGCATCTGCAACGCTTGTTTGCATAGTAAAAAAAAGCAAAAAATAAATTGGTTAAATAGAAAATCAGAATTTCTAGAATTAGTAGAAAAAATTAAATTTGATACTAAAAAAAATAATCGTTTATACGATTGTGTTGTTCCGTGGTCTGGAGGAAAAGACTCCACTTCAATTGCAATTAAATTAAAGTTTGAATTTGATCTGAATCCTCTGCTAGTAACTTTTTCACCATTAATTGTAAATGAATGTGGAAACAATAATAGAAATGAATTGTCAAAAATGGGATTTGACTCTGTCTTTTTAATGCCAAATCAAAAAGTTTCTAAACTATTATCCAAAAGATTTTTTTTGGAAAGAGGAAATCCAAAAGTAGCTTGGGATGCAGGAGTTAATGCAGGACCTGTACAAATAGCTCTAAGCTATAACATACCAACTGTATTTTATGCTGAGCATGGTGAAAGTGAATATGGAGGGTTAGTTTTAAATGAAGATAGTGAAAAAAAAAGAAATCTTAGAGAGGTTATTGAACATCAGGTAGGAGATTTTCCAGAAAATTGGGTGTCTGATAGTATAAGTTTAAAAGATCTTTCTCCCTATATATATCCATCAGAAGATAAGTTAAACAAAATTGATTTAACAGCTTACTATTTTAGTTATTTTTTTAGATGGAGTATGTTGGACAATTTTGAGTATGTTAAATCTAAAATGCCAAATTTTCAAACCAATCCAAATGGGAGAACAGAAGGCACCTTCACCGATTTTGATAGTTTGGATGATAAAATTGATAATCTGTATTACTACATGCAATACGTCAAGTTTGGGTTTGGTAGAGCAACGAGAGATTCTTGTAGAATGATACAAAATTATCAAATGACAAGAGAGAAAGGAATAGAATTAGCTAGGAAATATGATAATGAATTTCCATCAAAAGATTTTGATGAAGTTTTATCCTTTTTAGATTTAAAAGAAAATGAATTTGAAAAAATTGTTAATAAACACAGAAATGAGGAGATTTGGAAAACTGGATTAAGTAATAAATGGGAGTTAATAAATTCGATATGAAAACAAAAAAATCAAAAATAGATAATCATGGGCTTTGTTTAAACGAATATAAAAATAATTTTAATAATGCAAAAGTATATTTTAATAGATCTATTGGTAAATCACCAGAAATGGAAACATCCAAAGCCTTAGCAAATTTATTAAAAAAAAAAATTAAGAATAATGATAAAATTTTAGATGTTGGTTGTGCAACAGGACATTTTTATAGGTCGTTAAAAAATAGGATTAATAAAAAGTTCTATTATACTGGTGTAGATCCATATGAAATTTTTTTAAAAAAAGCTAGAATAGCTTGGAAAAGTGAAAAAAATGTAAATTTTAAAAAAGGAAATATTTATAAATTACCATTTAGTAAAAATGAATTTGATACCACATTTTGCAGCAATGTTTTTATTCATCTTAATGACGTCGTTAAACCTCTCAAAGAATTATTTAGAGTTAGCAGAAAAAGAATTGTGATTAGAACCGTATTATTTGATGTTTCATATAAAGTACAACTTGTTTATAATAAAAAATGGTGGGGAGATACAGATGTAAGCCCAATAAATGAGTTTGATAAAAATGGTAACCCAAGGGCATACTCATATTTTAACATTTTATCGTTTGATTATTTAACACAAAATATTAAAAAAATTGATGCTAATTGTAAAATTAAGATAATTAAAGATAAGTTTTTTGACAAAAAAAAAATTACTAGAAGTCAGAATACAGAAAAGAGACCTTTAGCTACAAAGATTATTGGAAATGAGCAAATAAGCGGGTGCATATTGCAACCACATTATTTTGTAATAATTGATAGATAAGATTAATTCAATCTGATGGAAACTGCAAAAAAATTAAAAAATTTTTTATTAAAATTAAAATTAAAAAAAAAATACAAAAAACATAATCAGGTTTTTTTTTCAAAAAAATATGATGATAAAGGTATTATTCTAGTTGAATTAAACAAGTTGTGTGACATACACATATTGTACAGTTATCTATCTAATATATTAGCTGAAAAATTTAAAGCAAAAATTGTTGGTTATAATTCAAGATTTTTTTTAAGTTTTAAAAACCTAATATTTTTTATTTTAAAACGATTTTTAAATTTAGATTATTTTGCAATCTATAAATCATTTAATACTTTAGAATTTTTTTATCCAAAAAAAAGAAAAATTGATAAATCAAAGATTGATAAGATATTTCAAAAACTTAAAAATAAAAAAGATTTAATGCAAATAGAAATATCCTCGATTAGGGTAGGGGATTTACTTTATGATGCCTATTTAAGGAGGCATAATCTACCAACTTTAAATATAAAAGATAGCCAACTGATTAAATTTGCCTACGAATTCTATTCATTATTTTATTTTTGGGAAAATTATTTAGGCACAAATTCTGTTAAAGCAGTTATTATAGGTGATACAGTTTACGAATATGGGATAATTTGTAGATTATCAATACATAAAAACATACCAACATATATCGGTGCATCAACAAGATTACATTGTTTAAACAAAAATAATACTAATATTTTTGAGATGAAAAATTATAGAAAGGAATTTAATCTGTATGATGAAAAAGATAAAGTTAGTAAAATTAATTTTGCAAAAAAGCTAGTTGATAAAAGATTTTCAGGTAAAAAAACAGTTGAAAACTTGGTAAGCAATCTTCCTGATCAGCAACTTTTTGGTAAAGTAATTTTTAATGAAAAAGTTATAGTCAATAATAAAAAGATTAACTGCCTTGTTGCAGCTCATCATTTTTCAGACGCACCACATGCTTGGGGTGATTTATTATTTCATGATTTTTTTGAATGGACGGATTATTTGGGTAAATTATCAGATGAGTTAGATTATGACTGGTATATAAAACTTCATCCTTTAGATTTTAAGGAAAATGAAAAAACTATTGAATACTTTCTTAAAAAATATAAAAATTTTAAACTAATTCCAAGAAATACTTCCCATACACAGTTAATTTCTGAAGGTATTGATTTAGTATTAACAGTTTTTGGAACAATTGGATTTGAGTACGCTTATCATTCAATTCCCGTAATTAATGCATCTTTAAATAATCCTCATATAGATTTTGATTTTAATCATAATCCCAAAAGTATATCTGATTATAGAGACTCGATAATTAATTTTAAAAAAATAGACTTTAATTTTGATAAAAAACAATTTTATGAATATTATTATATGAGATATGTAAATAATTTTTATCTTTTTTCTGATGAAGTTTCACAAAGTTTAAAAAAATCAATTGATACTTTTGATGATCATTCTGAATTAGTTTATAAAAGATGGTTAGATTTATTTTCTGAGGAAGAACATACAAACTTAAATTTAAGAATAAATAAATTTTTTAATACGGGAAAATATAGATTTAGAAAAGATGAGGCATTATTATAAAATCAAAGATTTCTTCAAACAATTTTTCTTTATTGTAAATTATTTTGGTTTTATCAACTTTATAAAACTAGTTTTTTTTCTAATAGCTGGAATGATTATAGAAATAATTTCTATTGGGTTAATTATTCCAGTTATATCTATATTAAGTGATGAAAATTTTTACAATAATTATTTTCATTATTTACCTTTTTTAATTGAATATTCGCATATTGAAAAAATTAATTTTACTTTAATTGTTTTGTGTTTTGTTTTTTTTCTTAAATTTTGTTTTTCATTATTGTTAAATTATCAGCAATTTAGATATTCCATGCAACTCCAATCAAATATTTCTAAAGAACTAATTTCTAAATATCTTTTAATGCCATATGAAAAATACTTTAAAACAAAAAGCTCTGAATTACTTAGAAATGTTATGGTTGATACCAATAGATTTATTGCAGGTATAATGCTCCCGATAATATATTTAACAAGTGAATTTTTAATTGTTTTTGGAATAAGTTTGATATTAATGACGCAAATTGGATTAAGTTCGTTGTCAATAATATTTGTATTTGCATTGTTTGGTACAATTTACATTACTTTTTCAAAAAAAATTATAAAGAGATTGGGAAACTCAAGGTCGACTATAGATGAAAACATAATTAAATTTTCCAGTGAGGCTCTAAAGGGCATCAGAGAAATTAAATTAAATGAAGTCGAAAAATATTTTTTAGATTTCTTTAAAAATACATTTGATAAAAATGCAAAAATTATGTCTAATTTTTTTACATTTCAAGCAGCACCAAGATTGGGTATAGAAGTAATACTAGTTTTTTTTCTATCAATAACCATGTTTATTTTTGTAATAAAAGATTTTGAAACTTCAAAAATAATCTCAACACTTGGTTTATTTACTGTTGCCGCAATTAGATTAATCCCTTCAGTAAATAAAATAATTACTTCTCAACAAAATATAAGATTTAATCATATTGTCATGAAAACTATTACTAACGATTTAAAAGAAGATAATTTGCAAATAGATGATAATAAAAATTTATTAATATTTAAAGATACTATTGAAATTAAAAATTTAAATTTTTTTTATGATAAAGATAAGGAAGTCTTAAATAATATTAATTTAAAAATTCTTAAAGGTGAAAAAATTGGCATTATAGGTAGAACTGGTTCTGGAAAAAGCACCTTAGTAGACATAATCTCTGGGTTAATAACATCATATGAAGGAGTTATCTTAATCGATAATAAAAAATTCGATTCTAAATCTAGCAAATGGGGTAGAGATTTTGCTTATGTTTCTCAAAGTACTTTTTTGTTTAATGAAAGTTTAAAATTTAATATTATTTTTAATGATAAGCCAAAATACAAACAAATTAATAAAATTCTTAGAATTGTAGAAATGGATGAATATATAAACAATTTACATCAAAACTTAGATACAATAGTAGGTGAAAATGCCATTAATTTGTCTGGTGGTCAAACACAAAGAATAGGGCTTGCTAGAGCGCTTTATAATGAGCCAAAGATATTAATTCTTGATGAAGCTTTTAGTGCAATGGATACGGAAACAGAAGCTAAAATTTTGAATAATATTTTTGAAAACTATAAAGATATGACAATAATAAACATTGCTCATAAAGGAGAGTCTTTAAATCAATGTCAAAAAATATATGATTTAGATGCTAAGAATTTTATAAATGCAAAATAATATTATTACAAAATTTTTAAATCTGTTAAGAGAAGATAGATCGATTAAGAAAGATCTAGAGAATAGAGCTCTCATAGGAAAAAATATATTAATTAAAAAAAGAAATAATTATTCAGATTTTAAAAGTATTAATGAAGCAGAGGAAAAAATTTTTTCACAAAACGGAGAGGATGGGATCATTGACTATATTTTAGAAATACTAAACATTAATGATCCAAAATTTATAGAAATTGGAGTAGAAAATTATATTGAAGCTAATACTAGATTGCTTTATCATATAAGGAATTCACAAGGACTTATTGTTGATCAATCGATAGACATAAATAAATTAACTAAAAATTTAGATTTGTGGAAAGGAAGAATAAAAGTTCTTAAGAGATCTGTATCACCTAAAAACATTAATAATATAATTAATTATGAACAATTTAATAAAAATCTAGACTTATTTAGTATAGACATAGATGGTTTAGATTTTTGGGTTATCAAGGAACTACCCGCTAACTTTGCAAAAATTTGTATTGCAGAATACAATCCATTATTTGGAAGCGAGATTGAAATAACAGTGCCTGACATAGAAAATTTTGATAGAACTAATTATCATTACTCAAATCTTTGTTGGGGCGTATCTTTAAAAGGACTAATTAGTATTATGAAAAAAAAAAATTTTACTTTTCTTGGTACTAATAATTTAAAAAATAATGCTTTCTTTATAAATAAAGATTTTGAGAAATTATTTAAACAAGTAATTCCAGATGAAAATTTAAAATTAGAAAAGTATACTGATCATAAATTTCAAGAAAGTAGAGATAAAAAAGGAAATTTAACTTATCTTTCAAGAATAGAGCAACTTAAAGAGATTGAAGATTGTCAAGTAGTAAATATAAATAAATCTCTTGTAGAAAAAGTAAAGCTATCAGAATTAATAAACAATTAAAGATTAAAGAAATTAGTTAAAAAAATGTTTTTTAAGTTATTTTATAAGATTAGAAACTTATTCATTAATCTTATAATTAATGCCATTCAGTATGATAGAATGAACTTTGTAAGTTTTCTACAAACTAAAGCTCATGAAAAAACTATAGAAATATTAGGAGATGATATTTCCAATTCTCTTTTTTTTGAAAATAAACATGAGTTATGGGATTTAACAATTGATTACATAAAAAATATAAACAAAAAAAATAATATAAAAGTTTGTTTGGAATTTGGTGTGGGAGCTGGTGAGTCTATTAGATTTTTTGCTAAAAAACTAAAATTAAAGGAAATCGATATTATTGGTTTTGACACTTTTTATGGCAACCCTGAAGTTTGGCCAGGTACAAATAATAAAATAGGATCTTCTAATCAAAATGGAGAGTTGCCCAAGAATCTTCCAAAAAATGCTAAAATTGTAAAAGGTCTTATAGAAAATACCTTAGAAGAATATTTAAAAAAAAATAATATAACTAAAATAGATTTTATTCATATAGATGTTAATATTTACAGTGCATCAAAACACATATTGCAAAAAACTAAAAAATATATGGATAGCGGATCATATATTCTTTTTGATGAATTGGTCAATTACCCTTATTGGTGGCAAAATGGAGAGTACAAAGCACTAATTGAAACTTATAACAATAACGAATTTGAGTATGTAGCATTTGATAAAGCTAAAAAATCTTTAATTAAAATTTTATAAATGTTTATTTTTAATTCTTACTGGATTGATAGATTAATTAAAAAAAAACGTGATAAAGGTTTTAGAGGTTTATTTAAATCAATAATTAGTTTTATAGATAAAACATTAAATCCAAAACATACAGGTGAATTTCCATTTAAACATTTTTTTTTAAAAAAAAGAAGATTAATCAAAAAATTTATAAGAGAAAATCTTCATCAATTAGATGACTCAAATATTATTAACATTGGAAATTATTTACTAAAGTCTGATTTATTAAATTCAAAATCAGTAATATACTCGTTTGGTATTGGAGAAAATTTGGGATTTGAAAAAAGAATAGCAGAAACATTTAAATGTAATGTGTATTGTTTTGACCCAACAAGTTTAGCCAAAAATTTCATGGGAAAACATAAATACGATAAAGATTTAATCTTTTTCCAACCCTATGGAATTTGGAATACCGATGGAAAAATAAAATTTTATTATCAAGATGAAACAAATCATAATAATTCAGGTGGATCTATAACAAATTTATTTGAGACAAATAATTATGATTTTTTAGAATGCCTAAAGCTCTCTTCAATTATGAAGAAAAATAATCATGAAAGTGTAGATGTTGTTAAATTAGATATTGAAGGAGCAAGTATACAGGTAATAGAGGATTTTATAGGTGAAAATATTCATCCCAAACAAATAGTGGTTGAGTTTGAATATTCTGAAACAGACAAGATTATTGAGGACGAATTTAATAATTGGTCTAAAAAATTAAAAGAAATAATTACACTAATGAAATCAAAAAATTATAAATGTTACAATTTGCCAAGATATTCTCACTTACCTTACTCAACAATAGAAGTACTTTTTATTAAGAGTAATATTTAGATAAAAACTCTTTTAAAATATTAATTAAATTATAAATATTTCTTTTATTATGACAGTAGCTTATAAAAAAGCAGCAATTACTTGAAATAAAAATATTTTTTTTTAACAAATATGCCTTTAACTTAAGAGAATTTTCAAAATTTGGATCGAATTTCTCTCTTAAAAATCTATTATCTATTTCTTGAGAAGAAAAAATAGGTCTTGCAATACTTTCAAAAGACTGAATTTTAAAATTTATTTTTTGTTCATTGCAATAATGATTTATTCTATTTTCTAATAAATTGGATAAATAATTAATATGTTTATCAATTTTTTTTTTATTTTTTTTTATGAATGCAAAAGTATCAAGTCCAACTTTAGTTGACAAAGGATTTCCAGAAAAAGTTCCACCAAAAAAAATTTTTTTACTATTCTTTATTAATTTTGAATTAAATATTGTTAAACCTAACGGCAAACCTCCACCGAAGCATTTGGCAAAAGTTACTATATCTGGTTTTAATTTATATTGTTTGTAAATAGCATAATCTTTGACTCTCATTCCTGTAATAACCTCATCAAACCAAAGAATTATTTTTTTACGTCGACAATATTTTTCCAAAAAATTTAAATAATCATTTGATTTTTTATAGGGAATACCACATTGAATTGGCTCGATTACTATTGCACAAATTTTTTTATGATATTTATCTAAAATTTTTTTAGTAAGCTTTATGTCATTATAAGGTATTAGGAGTACATTTTTTTTCGAATAGTCAATTCCTGATGATAAACTTTTAATTTTATTTGGAATAATTTTTTTTCCACTTTTAAAATCAAACATAAAATTATCAACTGAACCATGCCAACTACCATTAACCATTGCTACAACATCCTTATTTTTAGCTGCCCTTGATATTCTTAAAGCTCTTATGTTTGCTTCTGATCCTGAGTTACTAAAAATAAAGTTATCAAACTCTTTAAAATTTTTTCTTAAAGATTTTATATAATTAACTTCATTAATATTCTTGCTTGAATAATTTGATCCCTTATTAAGTTGTTCCTGAATTGATTTGCAATAAATTTTATTAGAATGCCCCAAAATCATGGCTCCACTCGAAAGTGAAAAATCTAATATTTTTCTTTTCCGACTATATAGATACTGATTTTTTGCTCTGGTAATTATAAGGTTATTGTTTTTCAATTTACTAAATTTTTGCTAAAAAAAAAGTTCTTCCTTCTTCTTTTGTCCATTTTTCACCATATTCAATATATTTAAAATTAAAAAATTTAAGTATTCCTTTTAAATCACTAAAATATCTATTCCCATACTTCTGTTTTCCTGGATAATAAATAGCTAGAGTATGAATTATATATCTATTTTTATAATTTTTTTTTAAAAATTTTATAAATTTTTTTAATTCTGGCAAAACGTACCAGCTTACCTCTGATAAAATAAATACATCAGGATTGATTTTTTTATATAATTTAAAGTTTAAAAATTCAGATGTATAAAATTTAACCAAACTCCTTTTTTGAGCTTTTTTTATTGCTGTTTCACTAATATCTGTGCCGTGAGCATTAAATTTCAATTTTTTTAATTCTTTGCTTAGTTGTCCGAATCCACATCCAATCTCAAGAGTTTTCAAAACTCTCTTTTTCTCTGACTGCAAAAGCTGACAATAATTGATTATTGCTTTTTTTGAAGTCTCAAATTTTTCTTTTTTTGTCTGAATAAATGGGTCTTTAAAATTTTTATATAAACCCTCAAAATCCCCAATCATTTTGCCATCACAAATTGTGTACTGGTGCATTTTTTTTCTTATTTTAGATATTGTCATTTATTAGTCTTTTCCTTCCAAGCATCAAAATGTCGTTTTCCATAAACCATACCATCTGCATTACATTGGTTACATGGATTTAAGCTTCTGTCACCATTCAACAATCTTCTTCTATATCTTGAAAGCACTGTTCCATTCCATATATCAAATATTTCATTTTGCATAATATTTCCCATTGTTTGACGTCTTTGCCAATCTTGTGGACACAAAAAAACATCACCATTCCAATCAATTAACATTTGATAAGCAGTATAAAAACATTTAGTTTTTGAATAATCTTCAACATTAGGTTGATTACCAACTTCAACAGTACCGACTCTATTTGTAAGTTTAACCCCATAATCGATTTTGTCACTGTACCAACGATCTCTAAGAATAACAAATTCTTCAGGGATATTTAATTCTTTCATTAATTTTTTGAACTTGATAATTTGTTCAGGGCCATCATAAAGACTTATAATAACTTTTGTTGCTTTTGACTCATATAATTGAATTAATGATCTTTTATTAACCAGGTCTCCATTAGTAATTATTTCAACACCACCTATTTCTCCAAGTTTATTTGTTATCTCTATATATTGTTTATGAAGCATTGGTTCACCATAACCACATAAGCAAAAAGCACCCTCAAAATTTATTTTTTTTAAATCATTTACTAGTTTATCAATTAAAGTAATGGTCATTCTTTGATGGGTATTTGGAGCTATTGAATCGTCTGATTTAGGGCAAAATGAGCAAGCTCTATTGCATACATCAATTAGACTAAGTTCTATCCAACTGGGAATAGGTACATTTTTAAAATATTGTGGGTCTCTATCTAATATGGGTTTTTTTCTATTAATATTATTAAGTATAGTTTCCTTTGGGTCTAATGGAGGTTTATTATGTCCAATATTACTCATTAAAGCCTCTTTTAATATTTTTAATTTCTTTTTTTAATTCGTCGTATTCTTTTATTTTTTTTTGCATAAAATCTAATGTAAGATTTTTTTTCATAGTAAATCCAGAAGGCGTAAGCATATATAAATAACTTAATTTTTTTTTACTTTTTTTGAAATTTTTAACTTTTACTAAACCTTTTTTTTTAAGTTCGTTTAAACAATAATTAAGCTTCCCCAAACTAAATCCCAAGTCATCTGCTAATTTTCTCTGAGAAGAACTTGGATTTTCGTTTAATTTTCTTAACAATTTAAAATGATCTTCACTATAATTCATATTATGAATTTATAGTGTTCAAAAGTTGAACAGTAAAGGGAAATATTATCTTAGATTTAAATGATTTATAATTTGAATGATGCTTGATTTATTTGGTTCATTTACTATGTTTTTCCTTATGTAAGAAGAGTAGTTTTTTTTAGCTTTTTCGAGAATTTTTAACAAATTTGTTTTATTTTCAAAAACTATTTTATCCAAATTAATCCTGTATAATTTAAGCAAGTTTGGATATATATCACATCTTTTATTAATATAATCACCAAGCACCTTTCCATGTAAATTTATAATTTTTTTTTTCTCAACTATACCTTGAATAATTGAGCTCCCCTCATGAAAAAAAATTATGAAAGCTTCACTGATATATTTTTCAGTTTTGAATTTAATACATTTTAAATCTTTAAAATCACCTCTTTTTTTTGAGATATTATTTTTTGGGTGCAAACATACAATAATTTTTTTATTGAATATTTTTTCATATTTTTTTAATATTTTATAGAGTTGATCATAATACTTTCTTCTTAAATTTCTTTTTGTGTGGCCATCCCTTAAAATTCTGTCTTGATGATCAAATAACATTCCATCTAAAAAAATTATATATTTTTCAGAAACTTTGTATCTTGAATAATAGATATTATCATATGATCGACTATTAATTTTTAAAACTTTTTTATAATAAGAAATATTTAGTAGGGGTATTTTTTTTTGTAATTTAAAACTAAATCCATTAATAATAGATTTATAAATAAAATCACTAGCCTCAAAAAAATAATCTATTTTTGGAAAAATATTAATTAAAACTAATAATCTAAAAATATAATATCTTAATCTTAAACGATAAAAAATAACAATTTTTTGTATTATATTTTTTTTATAATAGTTATAATTTTCAGGATTATATCCAATGTTACTTACTACAAATTTTTTTATATTATATTTGGACAAAAGATAATTTATGTAAAAATTTTCAAATCCATTATTTATTGCATACATGAAATAAATATTTTTACATTTTAAAATTTCCTTGAATTCTGTAAAGTTTTTTGGTTGTATAATATCTAAATTCTTTTTTTTAATTAAATTTTTATTTTTAGCTTTTTTTTTGATTAATTTACTTATATCTAAAATTGAAATTTTTTCTAATTCTTTTGCAAAATCAAAAATTGTGTTTTTGTAAAATTCAATAGACTTATTAGATAAGTCAATAAGTACATACATTTTTTTCATTTTATAAAATTAGATAATTCTATATATAAATATATTTTAAGTAATATAAACTCGATTTTTTTCAAATGAAAATCTTATATGATTATAAAATATTTTATCAACAACGTTTTGGTGGAATCTCAAGTTATTTTTATAATCTTGCAAATGAATTAGAAAAAACTGATAACCAATTTTTTTTTTATTCACCTATTCATAAAAATTTTTACTTAAATAATCTTAATAAACAAAACAGAATAGGTAACTATATGAAATTTTTACCATCTTATGGTAGTAAATTATATGAGTTTATTAATCATACTTTTACGAACAAGTTTATAGAAAATTATAATCCTGACATCATTCATGAGACTTATTATTCAAATAAACAATATAAATCTAAAAAAAAAATTGTTTGTACGGTTTACGATATGATTCATGAAACACATCCAAATTTTTTTAGAAATAATCAAAAAATATCATTAATTAAAAAACAAACTGTAAATAGAGCAGATAAAATAATATGTATTTCAAAAAAAACTAAAGAGGATTTAATTAATTATTTTTCAATTAATGAAAACAAAATTGACGTAATTTATTTGGCTTCTGGATTAAAAGAAAAAAGATTGACCATTAACCTAAAAAAAAATTATCCAAATCATTTATTGTTTGTCGGAAGTAGACGGGGATATAAAAACTATGATAATTTTATGTCAGCATACGGTAATTCAAAAATTTTAAGAGAAAACTTTAAAATAATTTTCTTTGGTGGAGAAAGAGTAAGTAAATTAGACTATAAAATATTAAAAAAAAATAATATTAATTTTGATAACATTTTGTTTCTTGATGATAAACAAACAAATTTACCATTTTTATATTCAAATGTAGCAGCTTTAATTTACCCATCTTTTTATGAAGGCTTTGGTTTACCTATTGTTGAAGCTATGTCTTTTAGTTGTCCAGTGATTTCAAGTTTTGGAGGTGCTTTAAAAGAGGTTGGTGGTGATGGTATAGAATATTTTAATCCTAATGAAATTGAAGATATTTCTCATAAATTAGAAAAAGTTCTTTTTTCTAAAAAGATTTTAGAAAATCAAATAGAATATGGAATTCAAAGATCAGAAAAATTTTCATGGAAAAAATGTGCTGAGGAAACTCTTAAAATATATAAACAATAACATGTATGAAATTTAAAAAAAAAATTAAATTTTCAATTATTGTTGTAAGCTTAAATACAAAAAAACTATTTTTAAAAACAATAAATTCTATTTTAAAACAAAATTGTAAAAATTTTGAAATTATTGTTATAGACGGAGGAAGTATCGATGGAACTCAAAAAATTATATTTAAAAATAAAAAATATTTTTCAAAATACCTCATAGAAAAAGATAAAGGTATTTATCACGCAATGAATAAAGGTATTAAGAGATCTTCTGGTAGATGGATTATTTTTATGAATTCAGGTGATATTTTTTATAATAAAAATGTTTTGAAAAAGTTGATGTCTCAAGATATGGATAGTTTTGATATTGTATTCGGAGATACAGTAATATGTACTAAAGAATTAAACTACTTAGTTTACTCAAGGAGTTTTGATAGTAATACATATCTAATGCCTTTTTGTCATCAATCTGTTTTTGTAAATTCTGTGCTTTTAAAAAAAAGAAATTTTTCTTTAAAATATAAATTTTCAAGTGATTTTAATTTTTTTTACAATTGTTATTTATGCAAAAAAAAATTTAAAAAATTAGATTTAATAATTTCAAAAGTTAAATCGGCTGGATTATCTGATAAAAATCGTCAAAAAGTTTTTAATGAGAATTTAATGATTATTGGTAAAAAAAATAATAAAGATTTAAAATTTATGTTGTATTTAATTAAATTTAATCAATATTTTAAAGATTTATTCAAGATGATTACTCCTCATTTTATAAAAAAAATTATTTTAAAAAATAAATATAAAAGTTTTTTGGTAAAATAATATGATTGTATTAGGTTTAAATTCTTATCACGGTGATGCATCTGCATGTATATTTAAAGATAATGTTATTATTGCGGCTGCTGAAGAAGAAAGATTCGTAAGAATTAAGCATGCTGCAGGTTTCCCAATAAATGCTATTAGATTTTGCCTTGAAGAAGCTGGAATAACAATAAATCATGTTGATCATATAACTGTCAACAGAAATCCTAAACAAAAAATTATTAAAAAAATATTATTTGCCTCAACTAGATTAATTAATTTTAATTTTATTAAAAATAGACTTAAGAATTTAAAACAAATTAATTCTATTAAACATGAATTTGAAAACTATTTTAATATTGAATTAAAATCTAAGATACACAATATAGACCATCACACATCACACATTGCTAGTTCAGTTTATTTTTCAGGAATGGAAAATTCGAACTTTATATCTGTGGATGGATTTGGTGATTTTGTTAGCACTGTTACTGGTTATTTTGATGGAAAAAAAATCATTAAATTTAAAGAGGTTTTATTTCCACACTCTTTAGGTCTTTTTTATACTGCTATGACACAATTCTTAGGATTTATGAATTATGGGGATGAATATAAAGTAATGGGCTTAGCTCCCTATGGGCAACCAAAGTATATGGATAAAATAAAAGAAATAATTAAATTTGATGAAAAAAAATTATTTAGATTAAATTTAGATTATTTTTTACATCATTTAGGCAATGTTGATATGACATGGTTGTGTGGTGAACCAAAAATAGATAGAGTATTTTCAATCAATTTAGAGCATTTGCTTGGAAAAAAAAGAGAAAAAAATGATGAAATATCTCAATTTCATATGGATATAGCTGCTTCTACACAAAAAATTTTTGAAGAAATATTAGTTAATATTGCAAACAATCTTTATTTAAAAAATAAAAATGAGAATCTATGTATTTCAGGTGGATCAGCAATGAACTCAGTAGCTAATGGAGTCTTGAAAGAAAAAACTAAATATAAAAATATTTATATTCCTCCAGCTCCTGGTGATGCGGGAGGTTCCTTGGGTTCAGCAACTTTTCTGATAAACAGACTTAATAATAAAACAAAATATTTTAATGATAATCCATATTTAGGACCTTCATTTTCTAATTTAGAAATTGAAAAAGTATTAGAATTAAATACAAAAAAAATTAAAGAAGAAAAAATAACAATTATAAAATATAAAACTTTTGAAGAACTCAGTCTCAATTTATCTAAAGAACTATCAAAAGGAAAAATTGCTGGATTTTTTAATGGTAGAATGGAATGGGGGCCACGTGCTTTAGGAGCACGATCTATTTTGGCAGATCCAAGAAATGAAAATATAAGGCAAATTTTAAATTTAAAGATCAAAAGAAGAGAAAGTTTTAGACCATTTGCTCCGTCTATAATCGATGAATATGTTAAAGATTGGTTTGAAAATGAGGAAGAAGTGCCTTTTATGTCTAAGGTTTTTCAAGTTAAGGAAAATAAAAGAAAAATTATACCAGCTGTTACTCATGTAGACGGAAGTGGAAGATTACAAACAGTTTCTCAAAAATATAATTATAATTTTTATAGTTTAATTAATAATTTTTATAAATTAACTAAAGTTCCCATCCTTTTAAATACATCGTTTAATGAAAATGAACCGATTGTTTGCAACCCAACTGAGGCTATTAAATGCTTTTTAAGAACTAAAATGGATATTTTGGTGTTAGAAAATTTTTATCTATATAGATAGCTATCAAAATGATTTTAACAGAATTAGCTAAAGAAATTCCACTTTTACATATTTTATATTCTTTAGTTTTGATGTCAGGCCTATACCAAATCGGTCATTTAATATTTAAATTTAAATCATTAAACATTATTATTAGTCAAGTAAGTGAAATTAAATATCAAAAAATTTTAATTTCTACAAATCTTATATTATTAATTTCATATCCAATAATACTTTTTACAAATAATTTAAATATCATACCATTTTTGAGTTTTAGTATATTTACTCTCGGTATTATTAACATTTTTAGAAATATTAAAAAAAATCTCTATTTCATAAAGATTGATTTAAAAAAATTTAAATTCGATCAATATCTTGTTATAATAGTATTAGTCTTATTATTCTTTTTATCATTGTCACCCAATACTCATGGTGACTCTTTAGGATATCATTTTGTTGTTGCTAAGAAACTTTTAATTACCGGTAATTATTTAGCAGATATTACTCATTTTCATTCATTATTATCTGGATCTGGTGAAATTTTAATTGCAATAGGTTTATATTTTGGAGCTGAACAATTTGGAAATTTATTACAATTTTCAGGACTTATAAGTATTTATGGAATTTTTAAAAAATTAAATAAGAAATATAAGTTTTATTTTTATTTATTACTATTAACTTCACCTATAATACTATTTTTATCATCTACAGCCAAACCTCAATTATTTCATATTTGCTCTACTGCATTAGTTTTTTCTTTATATTTTTTTGGGAATAAAAATATTTTAGTTTCAAAAGAAAAAAAATTGCAAATACTAATTTCTATTTTTATATTGATTGTTTCTGTTACCGCAAAGTTTAATTTTATAATTAGCTCATTTTTAATTACTATTTTTATTTTTTACAATTCAATTAAAGATAAAAATTTTTTATTTTTAATAATTAGCTTACTATTATCTTTTTTATTTTTTTATTTTCCATTAATTTTTTGGAAATGGTCTAATTTTGGCGGGTATATTTTTCAATATTTACATTCACCATTACCACTGCATATTCTTGGTTTTGAAGAGTTTCAGCATCACCTCAAAGAATACAGGAGAGGGAATAATTTTATTAAAATTTTTTTAACAAATAAGCCTAATGAATTTACTGATTCAGTTGGAATTGCTTTTATGTATATATTTATGTTAAATTTTAGTAATTTTAGGGTAAAAATTGCTGTTGTAATTATTACAATTTATATTTTAATTCATTACTATTTTGCACAATTTATTGGTAGATCTTTTCTTGAACCATTATTTTGGATAATGTTAATTTGTGCAAAATATGGAATATCGTTTCAATTTAAATTATTTGAATATTTATGCAGGTTGCAATCATTTATTGTGATAGCAGCAATAATATTTGGCATTTATTCTCTTGTTCCAGGCAGTTTAACGTTTTCTTTAAAAAATAGAATTTTACTTAAAAATGCTAACGGTTATGGTTTGTTTAAATGGGCTAATAATAAATTAAATAAAGAGGACGTAGTCATTTCTATGCATAGATCAATTTCACTTGGAAAATCAAAATATATTTCATCTGATTTTGCGTCATATGTGGATTTTTCTAATAAAAAAAGTGTGATATTCATAGAAGAAATTCAAAAAAAAAAACCAAATTATCTGCTAACATACGGATATTCGGGGACAAAACCGATATTGGGTAAATTTAAAAATTGTGTTGGAAATGCTGTTCATTTGCAAAAAAATATTGGGGAATTTGAAGCAAGAAATCCATTTAACAGAGGAAAAAAGTATGATGGGTATATATTTAAATTAAAAAAAATAAATATTTCAGATTGTATAGATTAATAAACTTATGCTTTTTTTTTCATTTTTAATTATCATTAATTTGCTATTATTTTTATTTAACAAACAAATTGCACAATTAATTAATTTATTTGATTATCCTGATAAACAGAGAAAGTTTCATCAATCAAATGTACCCTTGACTGGGGGTATTATTGTCATAATTAATACCTGTTTAGTAATCATGTTTACTCTGTTTGATAATCAGTTAAACACAGAGACAGTCTTTTTCAAAACAAATAAAGATTTAAAAATTTTTTTAATTTCAACTATAATATTTTTTTTTATAGGTTTTTTGGATGATAAGCATAATATATCAGCAACAAAAAGATTTTTATTAATCTTAATATTATTGATTCCTATAATTCTTCTTTCAGATAACTTAATAATTAATCAAGTAAGATTTTCTTTTACAGAAAACACCTACATAATCCCTGAGTATTTCTCAATTATTTGGACAATTTTATGTTTTTTATTATTTGTAAATGCAATAAATATGTTTGATGGTATAAATTATCAAGTCGCTCTCTACTTTATATATTTAAGTTTATTTTTTATATTTAATAATTATTTTAATGTATTTTTTATATCTCTGTTAATTGGATTAATTTGTTTTTTAAATCTTAATCATAAGAACAAGTCATTTCTTGGAGATAGTGGAACTTATTTGTTAGCTTTTATATTTAGTTATTTTTTCATTAAATTATATAATCTGCCCACAAATATTAAAGCTGATCATATTGTTTTATTTATGATAATACCTGGAATAGATTTAATGAGACTTTTTACAAAAAGAATATTTAATGGCAAAAATCCATTTACATCAGATAGAGATCATATACATCATATATTATTAGAAAAATTTAGTTTAATTAAAACAAATCTGATTATTCAATCTTTGATAATCGTACCGTCTTTTTTAGGTAATTATCTTGGTTTTACTTTAGAGCTTCTAATAATTCAGTTAACTATTTATTTTTATTTAATTCAATTTGGAAGTTAATTTTTTTTCTTTAATATAATTGTGTAGTACTGAAAATTATTTATAAAAAATTTTTCAAATTTTTCTTCTAAAAAAAATAAAATATTTAACAAAATTTTTCCAATATAGTTATCTGGAAAAATTATTTTTTGATGACCAGATGAAAACGATCTCCATGGCTTAAATTGCACATTTGCTACCTTTTCAAATTGAGACCACCAATCTATTTTGTGACAAAAAAAATACAGTTTTGCTATATCTTTACTCTTTTTCTTCTTTATAAAGATTTTTTTAATCTTATTTATAATAGTATTTGGATTGCTATAAATAATGATAATTGGAGAATTTTTTTTTGATATAGCGATTAATTTTTTTACAGCTTTTGCCTGAAATTTTTTTTCAATATGATAAATCGTATGCAGACTTAGTATGCAGTCAAAATAATTTTTTTTAAATTTAATTTTAAAAAAATCATTACAATAATATTTTCCTCTTTTGCCAATTTTTAATTTTGCATCTTTAATAGCAATTTTTGAGAAATCAACACAGTGTCTCAGTTTAAAACCTTTTGAGTAATTTAAATATTCTGGATATTGAATTGGACCAGAAGCAAAATCTAAAATATGAACCCCTTTATTAGGTATATATCTATTTAATCTTTTTCTACATTTTGAAACATATCTTTTTGCATTAGATCTCAAATCCTCAAATAAAGTTGCATCTAAAGTGTTATTTTTTTTCTTATTCCACCCCAAACCATTATAAAACTTACTAACATATTTTATTTTTTGGTTTGCCATGATATTTATTTGAAATAAAATGCACGTATTACATGTAACTGATGAATTATCAAAGAAAAATTATAGCATTTCATCATTAATTTTTTTTTTGTCAGATTTTCTTACAAAAAAATATAAAATTAAACATACTATACTAACCAATAATTTTCAAAATAAAATTTTTAAGACAAATTTAAAAGTGGAAATTTTAAATCTTTATTTATTTAAAAATTTTTTAAAAACTAATCAAATAATTTTGTCAAATATTAAGAGAGCTGATTTTATACATATACATGGTTTGTGGAGATGGATACATTTTATATCAATATTCTATTGCATTTTAAATTCTAAAAATTATTATATCCATTCCCACGGTATGCTTTTAAAACCTGCGCTAAAAAACAAAGGTTATATTAATTACTTTTTTAAGAAATTTTTAATTTTTTTATATGGAATATTGCAGGGTGATAGAGCCAAATTTATTTCAATTACCAAGAAGGAAACATCATCCATCAAAAGTTGTTTTAATAAGCCTAAAATAAAACTTATACCTAATCCAATACCATCTAAATCTACCAAAATTCAAGCAAATAAAATAAGAAAAATATTTGTGTTCTTTGGAAGAATACATCCCATTAAAAATTTAGAACTAATGATCAATTCATTTATTTTAGCTAATTTAGGTAGAAAATGGAATTTTCACATTTATGGTATTGAAGATGATAAAAATTATCTATTAAAAATTAAGAAATTAATAAAAAATTATGAGAATATAAAAATTAAAAAACCTGTTTTTGATAATGAAAAAAAACAAATTTTAAATTCATCTTGGATAAATATTTTATTATCAAAAAGTGAAGTTTTAAGCTTATCTGTTTTAGAAGCTGCCAGTATGCAGTTGCCAAGTATTGTTAATGAAAAAATACAATTAAACCAATTTACAAAAAGAGGTGGAATATCCACCATAGCAAATATTAATGAAGTTTCAAAAAGTATGATTGAAGTTTCAAATTGGTCACTAGATAAAAGAAAAAAAAAGGGAAAATTGCTAAGCGCGTTTATTCAAAAAAAATTTTCAATAGAAAAAATAGCAAATAAGTATTTAGATATTTATAATCTTAATTATAGATAAGATGCAAAATTGTTTTTTAAAAGATTTGGCTAATTTTCAAATTTATCGTATTCAATTATATTTAACTTATAATTTTTAGCTATATTTAAAAATTAGTTTAATTTACACTAAATTACATAAATTAAATTTAATTAAATATTATTTAAAATAATAAAAATTCATTATAGTTGATCATTTAGAGATTAAAAATTCTTTAGGTTTTTAATTTTTAGAGTAAAAGTAGGTGTATTTTTAATGATATCTGAAAAAAAAATTGCGGTTATTATTCCCGTTTATAATGTGGGTAAAAGCATTATTAAATTTTTAGATTTAATGCCAGATTATATTGATCAAATTTATATAGTAGATGATTTTTGTCCTCTAAAAACTGGTGAATTTGCATTAAAAAACGTTAAGCAAAAAAATAAACTGAACGTCATTTTTAATAAAAAAAATCTTGGTGTAGGTGGTGCTATGAAAATAGGTTATCAAAAATGTTTAAATAGTAATCTTGATATAATTGTTAAAATTGATGGTGATAATCAAATGGATCCATCTGAAATAAAGAAGTTGGTGAGCCCAATTATTCTTGAAGACTATGATTATGTGAAAGGTAACAGATTTTTGAACAATATTAAGATTGATAATTATCCGAAATCAAGATTTTATGGTAATATTTTTTTATCTTTCATCTCAAAATTATCAACTGGATACTGGGATATTTATGACCCTATTAATGGATATACAGCAATTAAAAAAGAAAGCTTGGAAAGATTAGATTTATTAAAAATTGACAATGGTTATTTTTTTGAGACAGATATCTTGTTTAATCTTTATAATATAAAATCTAGAATTAAAGATATACCGGTTACTATCAAATATCATTGTAACCAAAAGCAAAACCTAAATATTATAAGGGAAAGTTTTAATTTTTTTTTTAAAAATTTATCAAGAATTTATCAAAGAATAAAAATTAATTATTTTAAAAATAATTTTAGTTTAGGTAGTTTTTTTGCAACTTTTTTTTTGTTATCTTTGTTTATAACTATAATATATGGCGGTTATAATTATATCTATTATTACATAAAGCAAAGTTTTGCACCAACAGGTGTTATTATGATAAGTTCAATATCTTGTCTTTTAATGTTTCTATCTTTAATGATTTTTTTAATTATTGATAATTTTAATAATCCAAATAAATGAATTTAAAAAAAATAAATTATCAATGTTTTTTTAGTGATAGAATCTCAATTTTAATAATTTTTTTTGTAGCTATTTTAACTATTGTTTTATCAAATTATGTTTATATATATGAAGAGGAGCTTTCACTACAAGACTCTTCTGGATATATTGCTATAGCAAATGATCTTAAAAATTATTTTAATTTACCACATCAGGAAGCTCTAAGAATTTTTCCAAGTCTTCTAGTTTTCATTTTAAAAACATTTGGTGTTCCAGTGTCGTTTGGTTTTAAATATTTAACTTATATTATGTTTGTTTTTTTAAATTTAAAACTTTTTGATCTATTTAAGCAGTTTGAATTAAAAAATTTTTTAATTTTACCATCAATAGCAATTTTAATTTATTCAAATCATTCGGTTATATACACAGTTTTTAATTATTATCAATTAATTGACCTGTTTACTTATATCTTTATCCTATATTTCATCCAATTAAATAAAAATGAAAATTCAATTAAATTATTTATTATAAGTTTGTTTTCAATCTTAACTAAGGAATATTTGTTGATTTTGGTTCTTTTTACTTATTTAAATATTTTTATAAAAAATAAAAATAATAAATTTATAATTCACTTAATTTTTATTTTATTCATATTTTTTCTTAATTATATATTGGCTGCATCAGAAAGTGATACGAAGAATGCTACAAATTTATACTCTCTTATTTCATCTTATTTAAAATTGTTTCTTACATTTTATGACTCAATTCATAACTGTTTGTTTATTAACAAAAATATATTCTTATTTTTACCATTTGGAATTTTATTGTTTTCAAAAAATTTTTTGATCTATTTATTAAAAAATTATCCATTAATTATATTTTCACTTGTACCTATTAGTTTTGCTCTATTTTTATTTAATATAGTAGGAAATAATTTTTTTAGAGTATTTTATCACGGTTATTTTATTGTAATATTTTATGGAGTAATATTTTTATCTAGTATCATTAATCAACATAAAATATGTCTTTTTTTATTTTTTGTCTCCCCTATATTTTTTATAATTGATTTTATTTATATAATTTTAAACATTAATCAATCTGGTTTTTTTAATTATTTTCAATATGAAAGATATCAATTTTATTCAGGTTTCTATTTTTTTAATTTTATACTAATAATAATTTTTTTATTAAATTTTAAAATAATTTTTTATGACAAAAAATAAAAAAAAAAATTTAGTTATATTTGAAATTAATGAATGTGATTTTAAGTTTATTTTAAAAGGAGCAAAAAAATTTAACTACCCATTAATAAGCAATTTTTTTTTAAATAAAAAAAAATCTTTTACTTATACTAATGATAAAACCGAAGGTTACAATTTAGATCCATGGGTTCAATGGGTATCAATACATACAGGATTAAATTCCTCTAAACATAAAGTATTTAGAATTGGAGAGAAATTAAATTCAAAATTTGATCAATTATGGGATCTTGTAAAAACTAAAAAGATCAAATTTACTTTGTGGGGATTATTTAATTCCAACTTAAGAAGTAAACGTAATATAGATTTATTTTACCCTGATCCATGGAGTTATACTCAACACGCTTATCCCGATAAAATTAATAATTTTCTTAAATTACCAAGATATTATGCCTTGAATTATCCAAATATAAATATTTTCAAATTTATTCTTTATTCTTTTTTATTTCTTAAGACACTGCTTATTTCTAGATCAATTATTTTTTTTTTAAAAAGCATAAAAAATTTTGTTCATATTTTTATTATAAGTAAATTTAAATCATTTAGTTTATATTTTTTTTTGGATTTGATATCTTTAGAAATTGTTTACAACAAGTTAAAACAAAATAAATCTGAAGTTACTATAATTGCACTTAATTCATTTGCACATTATCAGCATAATTATTGGGACGAAAAGAAGAGTCATAAATTTTATTTTTGGTATTTAAATGAAATGATAAAAAAATTTTCGTGTATTGAAAAAATGTATAATGCTTGTATTTGCTATAATGGTTTTGGGCAGATGAAAATAAAACCAAAATATCATTTAAGACCAAAAAAACCTCAATTCTTTTTGGATAAATTAAATATTAATTATAAAGATGTAAAACCAAATATGACAACAGGTGCACAAGTATTTTTTAAAAATTATAGAGATAAAAAAAAGTGTATAAAAATTTTGTCTAATATCAATTTAAATCAAAAGTATTTTTTTAAAGTGCAAGATTATAAGGAAAATAAAATATTTTATAAATTTAATGTTTATTCCAATAAAAATAATATAAATTTAGATAGAATTAATCATAAAGATTTTGATGAATTTCATCCTACTACTAATTCAAATAATTTATGCTCAAAAAAAATATTAATAAAGCAAATTTTAAAAAATGTTAATTTGATTAAATCAACTAGTGAGCATATAAATGAAGGGTTAATTTATTCTAAAAACTTTCAAATTTCCAAAAAAAGAATAAAAAGTATTGAATTGATAAATTATATTAAAAAATATTTAAATAGATATTAAACATATGAAAAAAAAAGCATTAATATTTGGTATTACTGGTCAAGATGGATCTTACTTGGCAGAATTCCTAATTAAAAAAAGATATGTTGTACATGGGGTCAAAAGAAAATCCTCTTCTTTAAATACTTCAAGAATTGATCATTTATATAATAATGGTAAATCAAATTCATTTTATTTACACTATGGCGATCTGGCAGATTCACTATCAATCCAAAAAATAATTAATGATGTAAAGCCAAACGAAATTTACAATCTTGCTGCACAATCTCATGTTGCAGTTTCTTTTGAGTTACCAGAATATACAAGTGATATAAATGCAATTGGTACTTTAAGAATATTAGAGTGTATAAAATTTTTAGGTTTAGAAAAAAAAGTAAAGTTTTATCAGGCAGGCACATCTGAAATGTTTGGTAAAGTTTTAGAAAATCCACAGGATGAAAATACTCCTTTTTATCCAAGAAGCGCATACGGTGCTGCTAAAGTTTTTGCATACTGGATTACGAAAAATTATAGAGAAGCATATGGAATATTTGCATCTAATGGAATTTTATTTAATCATGAAAGTCCAAGAAGAGGTGAGACTTTTGTTACAAGAAAAATAACTATTGGATTATCCAAGATTAAATTGGGTATGCAGAAAAAACTTCAATTAGGAAATATTTATGCAAAAAGAGATTGGGGGCATGCCCTTGATTATGTTGAAGCACAATGGCTTATATTACAACAAAAAAAACCAGAAGATTTTGTTATTGCTACAGGTAAGCAATATACAGTCAAGTATTTTATTAACCTAGTTGCAAAAGAATTAAATATGAAAATTTATTGGAAAGGAAAAGGTTTGAATGAAAAAGCTTATGATAAAAATAATAAAGTTATTATTGAATGTATAAAAAAATATTATAGACCTACTGAAGTTGAATCCTTGCTCGGTAATGCCAAAAAAGCAAAAAATAAATTGAAATGGAAACCAAAAATAAAATTAAAAGAATTGGTAAAAGAAATGGTTAAAGAGGATTATGCTATCCTTTTGAATAAATGATCAAAAAAACAGATAAAATTTTCTTGGCAGGACACAATGGCCTGGTTGGTTCAGCAATATTAAAGCTATTAAGAAAAGGAAAATATCAAAATATAATTGTGCGAGATCGACATAAACTAGATTTATTCGATCAAAAAAAAGTAAATAATTTTTTAAAAAAAATTAAACCAAAAATTGTTATTATTGCTGCTGCAAAAGTAGGAGGAATTAAAGCAAACAATAAATATAGAGCAGATTTTATAACTGAAAACTTACAAATACAAAATAATTTAATTCATGGAAGTCATATTAATGGAATTGATAATTTAATATTTTTAGGTTCAAGTTGTGTATATCCAAAATTAAGTAAGTTACCAATTAAAGAAAAGTATCTTTTAACTGGGTTTTTAGAATATACTAACGAACCATATGCTATTGCTAAAATTGCTGGAATTAAAATGTGTGAAAGTTATAATATTCAATATAATCGTAATTATATTTCATTAATGCCAACAAATACTTTTGGCCCTAAAGATAATTATAATTTAAATAATTCTCATTTTATTCCTGCTATTTTAAAAAAAATTTATTTAGCAAAAATTAATAACAAAAATTACATAGAGCTGTGGGGAACTGGTAAACCAAAAAGAGAGGTAATATATGTAGACGATTTGGCTTCTGCTGTAATTCATTTTATGAAAGTTAAACCAAAGGATAAATTAATTAATATAGGATCTTCCAAAGAATATTCGATAAAAGATTATGCAAACAAAATAATTAAAATACTCAATTTTAAGATGAAAGTTAAATTTGATAATAATAAAAAATTTGATGGTGTTTACAGTAAAATACTAGACACTAACCTGGCAAAAAAATATGGCTGGAAACCAAAGGTCCTTTTTAAAAATGCAATCTTGGAAACATATAAAGATTTGATGATAAACTACAATAATATTAGAGATTATTAGTGAAATTTATCAAGCAAAATTATAAAATAAAATATACGAACTCTAAAGTTTTAAAAATTAAAATCATTATCTGAAATATTAATTTATTTATTATAAATTAATAAATAGATTAGTGCAGATTGTGAATATAAATAATATTAATGTTAAATAAATTAGATTTAAAAAACATTCAATTCATACTTCTAGCTCTTTTACCTCTAGCCTTTGTAGTTGGACCACTAATAGTAGAATCAATTGTAAATATTCTAAATGTAATATTTTTATTTAATGTTTTTAAAAATAAGAATTTTGGATTTTTGAAAAGTAAATTGTTTATTTTTTTAATATTATTCTATTTAATTTTAATTTTAAGTCTATTTCAATCTGATTATTTTAATGAAACTAAAATTAATGTTTTGTTTTATTTCAGATTTATTTTATTCCCATTTGCAGTGTATGAAATATTAAAAACTAATTCAAATTACTTAAAGTATTTATTTATTTCGTTGATGATAACTGTTTTTATTGTATCTATCGATGGATATGTTCAGTTTTTTTATGGAAAAAATTTACTTGGTTTTGAGAAATATAGAGTAGATAGAATATCTGGATTTTTTAATGACGATTTAATATTAGGAAGTTATCTTTCAAGAGTATTAATTCTACTAATTGGATTGGCCTTTTATTTTAAAGACAACATTAAATTAAACAAGATAAGTATTCTAATCATTAGTTTTTGTGTATTGTTGATATTTCTTACAGGAGAAAGAGCAGCATTTTTAAAAACTATATTTGGATTAGTAATTATTTTTTTAGTTACAAATATAAGATGGAGTATAAAAATTTCGAGTTTAGCTATTTTTATAACTTCATTTTTATTAGTTATTTTAATAAATCCAATAATTTTTGATAGATATATCAATCAATTAAAATCACACATATTTCAAAAAGATATAAAAAATGGTCAATATATTTTTATGTCCAATTATTCTCCAATGTTTCAAACATCACTAAAAATGTTTAATAATAGTAAAATTATTGGCAAAGGTCCTAAATCTTATAGGTATCACTGTAATGACCCTGAGTTTAAAAGTTTTTTTCTAAATAGATTTAAAACTGTTGATAATACAATTTTGAGTATAGATCTTTCCTGGAAAAATAAGGGTTTAATTCAAGTAAAAGAAATATTTATATCAAAAAATGATTTAATAAAAAAAGGTGATCAATTATTTTCGTATAGTTTTTTAGGATCACAAAATACATTTATTTATCAGTCAGACAAAGAAGGAATTGTTAAAGAAATATATGAAAAAAATGTTTATGATAAAAATGATATTTTTTTGAGATTAGATCCTCAAAATTTGCCTGATAAAGAGATATTTAAAATTTCAGCATGCAATACTCATCCTCATAATTTTTATTTTCAGTTATTAGCTGAAGTGGGTCTTGTAGGTTTTGTATTTGTATTTTCTCTCTTTTTATATATTTCGTTTATATTAATTAAAAATTTTGTATTATTAATTAAAAAGAGTCCAAAAAAAAAATCAGATAGTGAATTGGTGTTACTCATCGGATTTTTCATAGCTTTGTGGCCACTTACGACAAATGGTAATTTTTTTAATAATTGGATTAACTTAATAAATTTTTATCCACTAGGAATTTACTTCTTTTTAAAAAAAAATAGTAATAATGAATAATTAATATACATCTTAAGCTAAAATTAATTCCATATCTTGAGAAGTTCGTTTAATTGAATCTATTTTCTCTATTGTTAAAGATATTAATATCTAATAAAAGAAATTATGAAATTATCAGTAATTATTCCATGTTATAATGAAAAATTTACTATTGAAAAAATAATAAGCAAGGTTCTTAAATTTAATTTGTATGAAAAAGAAATAATTATAATAGACGATTGTTCAACCGACTCATCCAATGAAATAATTAAGAAATTAGCTCAGACTAATAAAGAAATTAAACCATTTTTTTTAGAGAAAAACTTGGGTAAAGGAGGAGCTTTAAGAAAAGGTATTCAAGAAGCTGAAGGGGATATAATATTAATACAGGATGCCGATTTAGAATATGATCCTAAGGACTACCCGGCATTGTTGAAACCTTTTTTTGAAACAGATGCAGATATTGTTTATGGCTCAAGGTTTTTTGGAGGTGATTACGTTAGGCTGCATTTTTTTTGGCATTTTATAGCCAACAAATTATTAACCCTATGCTCAAATATTGTAACAAATTTAAATATGTCTGATATGGAGACTGGATATAAAGCTTTTAAAAAATCTGTAATTCAATCTATTGATATAAAGGAGAATTCTTTTGGTATTGAACCTGAAATAACAGTAAAATTAGCAAAAAAAAATTATATATTTTATGAAGTTCCTATTTCCTATCGTGGCAGATCTTATAAAGAAGGAAAAAAGATAACACTTAAAGATGCGTTCATAGCAATTTTTTGTATATTTAAATATCGATTTTTTAATTAATTTCTCATTATAAAATATTTTTTGTAATATTTATTTTGCTCTAGTTTAAGATTTTTACTAATAAAGTTAGAGCAAGGAGATGTGTTAAACATGCATTCTTCACCACCACTGAAGTAATAAAGAAAATTTTGATTTTTATCATAAATTTTTGAATATTCTTTTTTTAAATTTTTTTCATTATTCTTCATTGTATATATTTTTGGCCATGGATAGTTATTATAATACACATCATATCGTTGAATAATTCTATCCAAATTCTTTAAATAAAACGCCAAAAGTCCAATAGAAATAAAAATATAATAAAAATTTTTATTATATAATTTTGATTTTTCATTTGCGAATAAAATAATTGAAGTAAGTAATATAAATGAGGAAATAAATGCTAGCCCAAATCTATAAACTGGGAATTTTAAAAACCAAATAACACAACAGAACAATAGAAATATTATGATAAATAAGTTGTTTTTATTTCCATTTATATTTCTAAAAAGTTCTTTTTTATAGAAATTGATACTAAAAATTTTTTTCTTAAAAAATAACAATATTAGAATGAAAATTGGCAAAATTTTTTCTATAATTTTTTTAAAGTGGTTATCTAGCCAAGTTTTTATCCATTTAAATTCTGATATATAATTTTCATAATTAGTTTTTTTTTGTGAGTCGGGGTATCCTTTTGACCAAGCTTCAGCTTCCAAAGAAGCTTTGATAGTTATACTTTCATTGTAAAAATCAAGTTTAGTAATACATGTTGTTTTCAAAGGAAAAATAAAGCATCCACTTAATAATAAATTTTTTACAAGCCATAAGGAAATTAGCACAAAACAAAGTAGTGCATTTCTATTCTTAATAATATCAAACTTATTCTTATTAATTAAGAAAAGTATTAAAGGCAAAATTAATGTTATGATCATCATAGGCTTCAATGTTGTAAGAAAAATAGTCAAAATAGAAATGTTAAAAAATGTTTTAAAATTAACTGATTTTAGATTATTAATATCTAATAGTGCGATTAGAAGAATAAAAAAAAAGATATTTGCTGGAGCATCATTGCCATAATTGCTATATCTATTAAATGAATAAATAGAAAAAATTAAAAGAAAAAAAGTAAAAATTTTATTTATTTCCTTTTTGCTATCCAAAAATCTTTTAAATTTATCTAATAAAAAAACTAAAAAAAATGAAAATAATGATGCTAATGGAATTGTAATAAATTCTTTCTCAAATAGAGAATTATTATAGATTGCAGATATATATTGAAAAATCGATGTATGCCCAAACCTGTAGTGTATATTTGTTAGTCCTAAAATTATTTTGTTTTCTTGAAGAAAATTTATATATGGCAAATGGTACAAACCTGCATCTGGACGGTTTATATTAGATAAAGTAACTAATAAGAACGTTGTTGTTGAGATAAAAATAATTAAAAAAATAAACTTAATTTTTTCTTTTTGGTTATAATAAAGTTTAATAAAAATTATTATAGAAAAAATTAAAAATATATTTCCAACAAATAAATTTATAGGTAAAAAAAAATTAACTAAAACACCAATAAATCCTATTAAAATAAAACCATATAAACCTGAATAGTAAAAATCATTTCCAAAAAAATTTTTTTTGAAAAAAAATTTATTAAATAAACTTCCATAGCTTAGTAAAATTATTGTGCTAACAATTGAACTAAAAAAAATATTTAGCATTTTAAATTATTAAGTTCCTATACTGACGATTATATTAGTCAAAAAACTTATATAATTCTTACTAATATTATTACGTCAATGCTTTAAATTTTATTAAATATCTTAATAAATAATTACATTAATGATACATAAACAACCAAAAATATCAAATTAAGCCTAATTGAATAAGACTTTTAAAAATTTTATACTAAAAATTGTATTAATTAATTTAAAATAAGTAATTAAATAAGTGTTTAATTTTTCTATTTTGTGGAATTAGTTTGAGTTTATTGATTAAAAATTTGTAGATTGGTCTTTACATTTTCAATTATTTTTAGTAATAGAGCTTGCCTGGTGATTATTGCGAAAGTGTAATACCCGATCCCATTCCGA
>CEWG01227819.1_pt1 | contig 47089 bp, 47 predicted proteins | sample 361411 | NCBI WGS metagenome assembly CEWG01 (sample SAMEA2622173, study PRJEB7988) | marine metagenome | biome: marine biome (ENVO:00000447); feature: surface water layer (ENVO:00002042); material: "saline water (ENVO:00002010), including plankton (ENVO:xxxxxxxx)" | depth 5 m | reverse complement strand
TGAAAAACAAGGGGTCGGCAGTTCGATTCTGCCTCTGGCCACAATAATTATTAATATTGAAAAAAGATCAGGCAATTTTAAGATTTCAGTTATTAAATTTTCCTAAATGAAAATTAAAAAGTAAGCAGGTAATTTTCACCTTTTAAACTTGAGTTTGGTACTTCTGGTAAAAATATTGAATTTGGCAATTCAGAAAGAAGCTCTTCTTTTGTATAAAAATTGTACGCTTCATTGAAATTATGTGAATTTATAATCATAAATCCTTTGTTTGATTTTTTAATAATTTTGTTCATAGCGATATTTTGAAGTGTTCTAGATAATTCACTAAAAGCAAAATTAGAAATAACTAGATCATATTGTTTATTAAAACTGTCTTCAAGTGAATTAAATTGTGGTATGAAACCAACATCTGATTTCGATAAAAATTTTTTAATCAATAAATTTACTTCTCTTAAGTCAACAAAGGTATATTCTTTAATGTTCAACAGGCTATCTAAAATAACCGCTTGGCCACCATATCCTGCTCCTATTTCGATAATTTTTTCTATATTTTTACTTTCCAAAATAGAATTTATTTGTAAACCAGTGCTTAGGTATCTCAAGGCAGTTGTAGATATTGGAGGCAAATCAGTAATTAAATTTACTAAATACGGAGAACCTACATCATGAATTTTTTCACAGTAGCTAAATATTTCTTTATCAGTCAGCCCAAATTCATTTTTTATATTTTTATAATATTTTATCCCTAAATCATCTGAGACATGTTCTAAAATTTTTGTATATGATGGATGTCTTCTAAAAGTTTGAAATACTTCATCATTTTCGGACGCTAATTCGCAGAATTTTGGATATGAACCATCATCTGCAACAGATTTTCTAATTCCCAGAAGGATATAAAATTTATTAAAAACTTTTTTAATATAACTTAATAATTTCACAAATCTAAATACTCTTTTACAGTCCTTTGTTGTTTTATTATACATTAGGGGTATTAAAAATTACCCAATTACTCCAAAAGCTTAATTCATAAAGCGTCCAAAAACATTCACAATGATTTAAGATAGTTACTAGATGGTTAATGAAATTTTTAATTATTTTATTTCTGAAGATTTTTTTAAAATCCTAATAACATCTTTGTTGGGATTTACATATCAACAGACTTTAATTTTCAACAACCAGTCTTGGGTTAAATCTAAATTCCAAACCTTAAACTTTTTGTTGCTGCCTCCTATTGGTTTTGCGATAACTTCATCCATTTCTTCAAGTATTGCGCTTTCATTAGGGATGGTAGGTGCCCTCTCAATTATTAGGTTTAGAACGCCAGTAAAAAATTCATTTGAGTTAGTCTCGTATTTTTTGCTTTTATCAATAGGAGTGATTACTACTGTAAACGTATATACTTCATTAGGAATTACAATTTTTTCCTGTATAGTAATTGTCGTTATTACTTTTTTTGAAAGTAAAAAACTCTTTTACAATTCATCACTCAAACCTCATTTGCTGAGTGAGTCTTCTAACTACCTTACTGTTACGATGTCTAAAAATTATGAGTTTGATATTGATCATGTTGTAACATTCTCTTTTGCTGAGGAAAAGTACTATTACACACTAACGGGAACAAAGGAATATCTTCTAAATATTAAAAACTCATTGATTGGTCAAAATGAAATCATTGAAATTACTGCAAATTTCGATTCTTAGTTTAGCTTCTTTCATATTTATTAATTTTTATGAAAATATTGATAATAATTCAAATTTTGAACCATTAAATAGTGATGAAATTCTTTCATCATGTCAGATTTATAACTCAGATAAACCCCAAATTACTTTCGAAAATCTTGAAAATTTAGAAATTGCAATAAATATTCCAAATTCAAACGGTTGGTATAAAAATCTTTTTAAAGCTTCATTGGGATATTTAGTAATAGAAGATGTGCATAAGAAAAACTTCGAAAGTAACCTTGTAGTGAGCATTTTAGGCTCTGATAAGAGTTGCAATTATAAATCTAAAGTTAGAGTATCCGGTTTAGTAAAAGCTAACGTCACCGTCAGCCCAGGTTTTTCTTCTATGGATTTAAAAATTATAGAGGATAATTTTTTAGGAATGACAAGTTTTAAGTTATTTCTTCCTCAAATGAGAGGTTTTGATAATGAAATATTTGCAACAACATTAATGAAGCATTTAGGGCATTTAAGTCCAAATACTTTCTGGAAAGAGGTAACTATTAACGGAGAAAAGCAATTATTTTTAATTCAAGAAGAGATAAATAGTGATTTTCTTATGAATAATTTGCTTAGAGAAGGACCAATTATTGAAGCTAATAACAGGTTAGCCCTTGAAGGTGAAGGATTCACTCCTAATACTGCAATGTTTGCCAAGGTTGTAAATGGTAAATGGTTATCTACTAATAGTAACAATATTAAAATATCTCAATTTGCTATTGAAAAATTAAATAGACTAAATATTTTCCGACCTAATAATTATCGCTATTCCCTGAACCTAGCCTCGCTTTCTAATGAAAATAAACGTATTTTTAATGAGTTCGCAATTTTAATGAATTCGTTAAATGGACTAGAAGCATTAAATTGGGATGATAGAAAATTTTACTTCGAGCCTGTAACTGAAATTCTATATCCAATATATTATGATGGCGTAAGTGGAGTCCTTCCTATAAGCTCCAAATCCAACTCTTCAGAAAGTTATAATTTATACACTGACTACCCAATCCACCATGAAAATAACCTTACATCAAATTTACAGCTTAAGACTATAAACGAATTAATAAAGAAAATTCAAGACTTACAATATGAAGATTTTTTATATGACTTACAGGCAAGAGGATTAGATACTGAATCATTCAATTTTGATGAAGTTGAATTTAAAAACCATATGATTGATCTTATAAATGAACATAAAAAATACACAGGTGATATTGAAGAGTTTAGTTATATGAGTTTTTTCCAAACAATTCAAGAAAAAGAAGACAGGTATTATTTATTGTATTCAGACAAAAACAACTATAAATTATGTACATCAATACTAATTTGTGAAAATGCTACATTTTCTACAGATGAAATTAATGATATCTTAAAAGGTGATAAATTTATTAATAACAGGATTGTCTTTTATGTTGGAGAAAAAAATTTCATAAACATTAATGAGAAAAGAAATTTTGTTAATTTTAAATCGTATAATATTGATAACGTAAATTCTGAAATTTTCTATTTAGGCGAGGGGGAATTTAGTTTTGTTGACAATACCCTAAATATAAAGCAAAAATCTAAAGATTTTAAAGTTCTTATTAATGATTCTTTTATTACATTTAATATAAATTTTTATAATGACTTAATTTATGAAAATGAATATTTTAGATATGATTTTGATCTTTTGACAGGGTGTATAAACATTTACAATTCTGTCTTACAAATCGATAATATTATAATTTATAATCCAAAATGTGAAGATGGACTTAATATTGTTAAATCTATTGGAGAAGTATCTAATATAAATGTTGAGTCTAGCTCAAATGATTCGATTGATTTTGATTTCTCTGAGTTGAATGTTTTAAATATAAATATTAGAGGTTCCCAAAATGACTGTATGGATATGTCAAAAGGTATTTATAAATTATCTAATATAAATTTACTAAATTGTAAGGATAAAGCATTGTCGATAGGAGAAAATTCTAATGTAATTATTAATAAGGTTTTAACTTCTGAATCAAATATAGGCATTGCTGTTAAAGATAGTTCAAATGTCGAAATTTTGAATTATAAATCAGAAAATGATAAATATTGTGTACAGATGTATAGAAAAAAAGAAAAATTTGGAGCATCAAAATTAAAAATAAAGAATTTAGTATGCACAGAAGGTGATATTTATATTGAAAAATCTAATGTTTTTGAAAAATAATTATACCCAAAGAATAGAAAAAAAATACTTGATTGAATGTTCTTCTCTCAAGAGTATTGAAATAGAAATAACTAAACATAAATTTACACCAATTTATAAAGAAAGGTTTATAAATTCTTTATATTATGACACAAAAGATTTTAGATGCTACAAAGATTCAAGCGAAGGTTTAGTTCCAAGGAAGAAATATAGGATAAGATCGTACAATGGTACAGCACCTTTACAGTTAGAGATAAAAAATCAACAATTAAATGGAAGATTTAAAACAAGTAAAAAAATTGAAAACTACTACACAACAATATTTGATAAATACTATGGCTTGTTGGAACAAAAATTATTCGTAACTTATCAGAGAAAGTACTTTAGTAATAACTATTTAAGACTAACAGTGGACTACGATGTTAATTTTTTAACATTAAATAATCAAAAAGCAATTAATAAAAATATTGTAATATTGGAACTTAAACCCTTGTTAGAGTACAACACTGAAAGTGAACAAGCAGCAGATAATATTTTTAATGTTCCTCAAATAAGTTTTTCAAAATATGAAAAAGGTGTTGAAAGCCTTTTTATTTTATAAAAACTACAAAAATATTAAAAGTTTTCGAAATGATTTTTTAAATTTTTGATAAATTTTTCATAAGTTAACATTTCAAGAACAAAAGTTTTGGGATTATAAATATCAAGATTATTTTGAAAATCATTAAAGTTATTGACAAATTCTTCAAATGTTTTAACAATTTGACCACAATTACTATCAAAATAAGGTACGGAGGACATATAGGTAATATGCTCAGTTGGAGGAGAATCCCAAACATACATTGGAATATTGAACGACATCATTTCTTGAACAGCAAAACCTTGTGATTCTGACGAATCTAATAGTATGCAAAATTTATTAAATTTCGCGGCACGTTTTAATTTTCGATTATCATACTTTCCATATTCGAATATGTCATACTTGATATTTTTTTCTTCTAAAAGTTTAATAATTTTGTTAAGTTCAGATTTTTTTCTATTTTTAAAATAAATTAAACATTTATTATTTCTTTGTTTATTGGAAAAGTGTTGTAATTTATTTTCAGAAATAATTCCTGATGGAAGAACAATAATTTTACTTCTATCAATAGTATTACCAAGAATTTCTAAGCTTCTTAGCGCAGCATTTTCCGACGCAGCAACAATTTTTATATAATCATATAAATGAACATACTTCGCAAGATTTTTAAGTTGATCATATGTATAAAGTGGTCCAACCAGTACAAGTTTATTTGAGCTTGGGTTCTTTATGATTTCGTTTAACACTTTTTCACCAAACCAGTCAAATTGCACTATGTATGAAAAATCATATAAGCATTTGTTAAAAGAAATATCGCTTCTTCCTTTAAACGTTTTTATTAGATTGTTCATTCTTTTATGGGGGCCATTACTAATGTATTTATCTGGTATCGGATAATTAAAAAAATAAGCTACGTCAATTAATTTATTTAAAAAAATAGAATCTTTTAATTTTGTAGTAAAGATTAATTTTTTTCTTTTTGTATAGTCAGGCTGGTAATAGATATTTAACATAACACTTACTAATTTAATGTAATTTTGTTTTCAAAAACAACAAGACTATCTCTCCACCAGTAATTAAATTTATTTTCTTGCATGCTTTCATTTATAAATGTTTTAGTCAATTCACTATTTTGAATGTAATCAAAATTTTCAAGAATCTTTAAATAGTCGTTGTAATTAATAGAGGAAACATGCTGTGGGGGTGCGTTAAAGTGTGGATAGGAATTTGACCAAGTCATGACTAAATATTTGTTACTAGCATTTTTTAAATTAGATAAAAACTCAACTAAATAATTTGGTTCAATATGTTCTGCAACCTCAGTACATATGACAATATCAAATTTTCCAACATCAAACATTTCCCTTATATCCTTCAAGAATATATCATTGCGTATTTCGATGGGCGCAGTACTCTTATGAAATTCAAAATACTCAATGCCCTTAACATTTATGTGCGGATAATTTTTCTTGATATTATTTATTAGGTGACCGGTTGAACAACCTATGTCAATAATTGAACTTATTAAATTAAGATCAAAAGTTTTATTAAGGATATTATAAAATGCAATATATGGGGAAGAATCTTCTCTATATTCGTCTTCCTGTAAGTAAATATCATTAATTTCTAACTTTCTTTTTAAAAATTTTAATTTTGGTTTTCTGAAAATAATAAATGGGTCAATTATCGGAAATAGTTTAAAGACTACTTTTCTTATGCGGCTTGGTAAAAGTAAATTTTTGAAGTAAAAAAAATATAAATAAGGATTTAAATAAAACATTGTTTTTACAAATTTTTTAATTAAATTTTTTAATTTTATATAAAATATCTTCATATTCTTAATAATAAACACTCTATATGTGTAATTTTAAGATGCTTGATTATAATTGAAATTCATGAAAAAAAATAATAAATGAAAACACTGTTTGTACTTTGTTCATCACTAATTGTAAATAAACCTATTTTTAAAAAACACAAAATAGGTCTTCAATATGGTAAATCAAGATTAGATCAATACGAAAATGGATTTAAAATACTCTTAGATAAAAATATATATAATAATTTTGATAAAACACTTTTGGTGGACAATACATTAGATTCTGAAGTAAATATTCCTGTAAATATTAGAAGTTTACTTATTGATGAGATGGAATATTTTTTATTTAAAGAAAATAAACTTGGTGTTCTTAATAAAGGCGCTGGTGTTTTGGATTCATTAATTAGGGTTAAAGATTTTATGAAACATTATGACTATGTTATTTACTTTGAGCCAAAACTTTGGGTTTCAAATACTATGTTCTTCGAAACAATTAAAGAAATGCCAAGAAATTTGTTTTATGAAGTAGAAGAATATCCTCAAGTTAAATCCGGACATTTTTGTTCTAATACCCAGGATTTAGTAGATTTTATAGAATCAGTTGATATCTCATTAATGATTAGAAATAAAATAAACCTGGAAAATTTGATATTCGATTTTTATAAAAATCGAAATTCAGAATTTATTAAAGGAAGTTTTACCAAAAGGTATGACCCATACAATGATAGGATGATAGATTATTAGAAGTTCTTACAAAGTTAATAACTACGAAAAAGAAATAAAAAAAATTTGTGAAGAATTTGAACCAGATAGCATTCTTGAGATTGGCATCTTAGATGGATACTCTTTATCATCATTTGCAAAATACAGTAATAAATCCGCAAATATTATTGGGGTAGATCTTTTTGATGATTACCCATATAAACACGGTAATAGAGAGTTTTTGGAAGATTATTTTAAGAAATACAAAAATGTAAATATTGTAGCTGGGGACTTTTATTCTTTTTTTGAAGGAATCAATAAATTTGACATAATCCATATAGATATTTCTAATGATGGTGATGTCTATGAATTTGCAGTAAAAAATTATTTATCCAAAACAAACAAATTACTTATGCTTGAAGGTGGTTCAAAAGACAGAGACAAAGTAGATTGGATGATAAACTTCACAAAAAGACCAATAAATCCCTATCTTGAAAAAATCAGTAACAACTTAAATGTTGAAATTATTCAAAAATATCCTTCGATGACCTTAATCAGAAAATAATATATTAAGACTCAGACAATATCAAAAGATATAATTAAAAAAAAAATGATATTATTTGATATGCATCAAATATACAGAATTCATGATACTGAATATATAAATAACCAATATAAAGAGTATGAAACGGAATCAACATTCCCCGAATTCCAAAATAAATTAGAAGAGTTTAAAAACATATTAAAAAAATTTGTAAATGAAAAACAAACCAATGTGTTTTATAAGTTTGGTGATGGTGATTATCATTTTTTAACAAAATCAAAAATAGGAAGTGCAAAACCAGGAAATAGAGCAATTAAAAAACCATATATCTTTATAAACCATAAAGAGTTTGTTAGAAATGCACACTTGAATGATTTTTACATGTGCGAATTAATTACACAAAATCAAAATAATTTTCAATCTTTTTTTAAAAAAGATATGGACTATCCGGCAGAATATGTTTATGGGTTAATAGCAAACAAATGGCTACTAAAAAATTTTTCGGGAAAAATTGGATTGATTGGTGCCGAGCCAAAATTAGAATTAATTCAGCTGCTCCTAAATAAAGAGGAGTACAAAAATTATTTGGGAATAGACAGTTTTAATGATTATATTTCAATTCCTCAAAAATTTGCAGTCGATAATCTTTCTAGAGTTAAGAAGGACTTAAAAACACAATTAAACAATAGTACTGCAGAAATATATTTTCTTGGTGTGGGTCATGTAAAATCCGCACTTTTTTCAGAACTTAAAAAATATAAAAAAGCAGTTTATTTAGACATTGGTACAGGTATTGACGCGTTGGCAGGAATAATAGATAAAAATAGACCATACTTTGGCTTGTGGAAAAATTATAAACTAAAAGATTCATTTGATTATTCCAAAATTGACTATTTGTCACATAAAAAAATCATACAAGATAAGATTATCTGATTGCAGTTTATGCAAACACTAAAAATTCTTATAGTAGGGTTGAGTAAACATTCAAGGTTAAGAATACTTCCTGCAGTTAGAAAATTTAAAAATGTAGAAATAAATATATTAAGTAAGCACTTCAAAACAAACAAATTTCAAGATATTGAAGTTGTTCGTTATCAAGATATAAATAACTGGAAAAACCAAAATTATGATTTTACAATTCTAAGTACATATCCAAATAAAAATATTTCACTAATAGAGAAGCTCCACAAACACACAAAATCTATTTTAGTTGAAAAACCATTGACATTAGATGTAGATGAGTTTTTAAAATTCTCAAATGACTTCAAAAATCTTGATCTTAGAGAATGTCTTATGTATAAATATCACCCAATGTTCAATATTTTTAAAGATACTTTAAAAAATAATACAATTAAAGAAATTAACACATGTTTTAGAATTCCTGCACAACCACCCACAAGCTACAGATATAAAAAAGAAATAGTAGGAGGTTCAATTTACGATCAAGGAATATATCCAATTAGCCTATTTTTTGATACTTTTAAAAAAAGCTATGAATTAATTAATAAAAATATAAAAAGCAATAAAGGTCTTAATATGGAGGGCGTTTTGCGTTTAAAATCAAATAATATTACATACAACCTCGAATGGGGCCATGGAGGAAAGTACAGTAATTTTGTCGAGGTAAAAACAGGTAACGAAGTATTTCTATTTCCTAACTTTTATTCAAAAAAACAAGATACAAATAGTTTTTATTATAAAAATGGAAAATTGTTTCAAGTGGGCAACCATGACCAATTTAACTTAATGTACAGAAAATTTTTTAATGAAAAAAAAGGACCGAGCATACACATTGCAATCGAAAAATACATTTTTATTAAAAACTTATTAGTTTGAAAATTAATATTTTAAAAAATTAGTTATTCTTAACATATGAAAAAAGTTTTAATTTTAGGTGCAAATGGTTTTGTAGGTTCTTTACTGGCTGAGAAATTGTCAAAAGAATATAAGGTAATTGCTATTGATTGGTTTATCTGGAAAAATGTAATTCCAGTGTCTAAAAATATCGAAATAATTAATGCTGATATAAGAACCATAGAAAAGTTGCCTGAAGTAGATTATGTTATTGACCTTGCTTCCATCAGTAATGATCCAGCTGGTGAATTAAATCCAGAACTTACATTAAATATTAATTACTTTTCTAGGTTAAGGATGTTTTATAAGTTAATTGACAATGTTGAAAAATATATAGTACTTAGCACATGCTCTGTTTATGGTCAGCAAGCTAAAATCTCTGATACAAAAACTAAACCCAATCCATTAACTACTTATGCGAAATCAGCATTTTTATTGGAGAAAGATATTTTAAATTCAGGTAAGAAAGGTTATGAAATATTAAGATTGGGAACTATATTCGGCACAAGCCCAAGAACTAGACTTGACACAGTTATAAATATTTGGATTAATAATTTTGCTAGAAACAAAAAAGTTGAAGTATTTGGAAACTCTTACAGACCATTTTTATATATTGAAAACTTAGTCTCACACATTGAAGATTTGCTTAAAGTCAAGCCTACAAACAAAATCACAAATATTGTTGATAAAAATTTTAATACTTTAGATTTATTAAATACACTCAAGGAACTGCTTGATAAAGAAAGTATTGAAACAAATATAAATATCGACAATATTGACAAAAGAGACTACGAAGTAGCTCCTTCTCAAAGTTATGTTCCAAAATACAGTTTTGAAGAAGCAGTTATGGAAACATATAAAAATATACTTCAAACAGACAAAGATATTTCAATTACATTAAATTTCTATAAAGATTTAAACACTTCTATTAATATATAGTAAATATTTAATAATAATATAATGTAAAGATGCAAGACTTGATAACACTTTTCAAAGTTTACATGTCATCAACTGCACTAAGTAAATCTTCTGAAGTCCTTCAAAGCGGGTATATATCTCAGGGACCAGAGGTTGATAATTTTGAAAAAAATCTTAGTAAATTCTTTGACAATCCTAACATTATAACTACTAATTCTGCAACTTCGGCTATACACCTTGTATTTCATATGTTGAAAAATAAACAAACTAACTCTACTTATGAACAAATTAATCCTGGAGATCATGTGCTAACCACTCCCTTAACATGTACAGCCACTAATTGGCCAATTCTTGCAAATGGTATCGATCTTAAGTGGGTAGACGTTGATAAGAAAACATGCAATATGAATTTAGATGATTTAGAAACAAAACTAACTGAAAAGACAAAAGTTGTTCTAATAGTTCATTGGGGTGGAACACCGATTGACCTAAACAGATTAAAGTCGATTCAAGATAATTTTGAAAAAAAATATGGATTTAGATTCACCGTCATTGAAGATTGCGCACATTCTTTCGGTTCATATTATGACAACAAGTTAATTGGTAACCATGGAAATATATGTATATTTAGCTTTCAAGCTATAAAACACTTAACTTCTGTTGATGGGGGTTGTATTATCTTTCCAAACAAGGTTGAAACAGAAAGAGCAAGACTGCTTAGATGGTATGGTATTGATCGAACTGATAAAAGAAAAGATTTTAGATGTGAAGAAAATATTAATGAGTATGGATTTAAATTTCACATGAATGATGTCAATGCAAGTATTGGGAATGAGAATCTATCTGTTGTAAACGATGAGGTAATTTCGAAACATAAAAAAAATTATAATTTTTACTATGAAGAGTTGAATAATGTAGAAAAATTAGAACTTTTGTCCAGAGATCCACTTTCTGACTCAGCAAGTTGGATCTTTACTTTAAAGGTTCAAGAAAAAGACAATTTTATGAAAAAAATGTTAAGTTTAAACATCCAAACGAGCAGAGTTCATGAAAGAAATGACCATCATACAACTGTTCAACAATATAGAACAGATTTACCAGAACTTGATTCATTTAATGATGAAATAGTTTGCATACCTGTTGGTTGGTGGGTTGATGAAGAAAAAGCAAACTATATAGTGGATTCTATTAAAAGTGGTTGGTAAAAAACCGAAATTAATAAAGTTCTCAGAATTTACAGATTACAGAGGTTCTTTATTTCACAATAATGACTTAGATCTTTCTGAAGTCAAAAGAACATATTCAGTTGTAAACCCAAAGAATTATACTGTAAGAGCATGGCACGGGCACCAAATCGAAGAGAAATTGGTATTAGTCGAAAAAGGTATTTTTGATATCTTCTTGATTAGCTTTGATGATGTAAAACAAAATAACAATACCAAATCTGTAATCAAATTCACACTTAAACCAAACTCTAGTGCCCTTTATATTCCAAAAGGATTTTATAATGGTTCTATCAACATTGAAAAAAATTCTTCTATAAGGTATTTTTCCTCAACAAATATTGAAATTTCAAAACAGGATGACTTTAGAATTTTACCTAAAGACATAGATGTTTGGAAGAGTTACAATGTTTCAATATTTGAAAAGTAATTAAGTAAAATTATTTTTTCTGGAGAATAAAAATATAATTAGTTTCTGACATCTTTACAATTTCAGAATAATAATTTTTAGAAAGTATAAAGTTTACAACCTTCCAGGTATCCAAAGTCCAATCTCCAATATCTTCTATTACTAAATATCCTCCATCATCCAAAGAATCAAGAGCATATATCAATGTATTTAAATTTGATAATTGGTAATGGAGTCCATCGTCAATTATGAGATTAAACTTAACTCCAAAATTATTTAAACTATATAAAGAAGTTAAATTATTTTGATCAACCTTCATCGTTTTAATTCTTTTTTCCTGAAAAAGTATTTTCTCATCAACATCTGCTCCATATATGTTTGCATTTTTATATATCTTTTTAAATGCTCTTAATGATGCCCCTGGTTTACCGTTAACACCCATTGAACTAACAATTTTTGGATCATTAGTACCTAGTCCAATTTCTAGAAGATTAAAGGAGTCTTCTCGATTGGGAAATAAATAGCTATAAATATAGTGATAATTATGCACTGTTGTTTTATCCGAACCGTGAAATACAAATTGTTCATTTTGAAACTTTAGCATTTTATCAAGTTGTCCATTTTTATTATTTCGATTGTATAGGTCTAGATAATTATCTATTTTTGTTGGTTCTAAATTTTCAACTAGTGATGATATTTTTGGCAGAATATGTTTTATATTTTTTATTACAAGTGGTTCAAATGATTTGTAATCCTGATTTCCATGAGGCTTAAAGTCACTAAATTCTTTAAGTAGATTTAGTTTAGAAAAACTTCTGGAACTATCCCAACTAGGATATAGAAAGTTCTTTAGTACGCTGAATATTTTTTTCATAAAAGATAGTTTTAAACTTCAAGTTCCTTATTTTCTGCTAGAAAACTATCTAAATCTTCAGGAGTTCCAATTCCCCACATTTTTTCAACTTCGCCAACAGTAATTCTTTTTTTATCGGAAATTGCTTCATTGTATACCGGGCATACATAAAATTCCCCATTTACTCTTTTATCTTTTTCTATCATTTGTTCTGCATAATGAACATAATCTTTGCCATGTTTCCAATAATAAATTCCAACAGTCGCATTATTACTAATAGGATTTTTTTCTGCTACTTCGGTGACAATATTTTCTTCATTCACTTTTGCATATGACCATTTCGGGTGAGAGGCCTTAAAAGTTAATATACCCCCATCAAAATCTTTTGAGGTAAAGCTATACATAACTTCTCTAGGGTTCCAGTTTATAAACTGATCTGAATTGCTTATTAGAAGAGGGTCTTCAGAATTTATGTATTCTTTTGCTAGTAAAGTTGTACAAGCTGCTCCCTCGGTTAATCCGTCTATTTCGATAACTGTAGAATTACTTTTTATTATTTTTAACATTTTGTCGATATTATATTGCTTCACGTGTTGCTTTTGAACAATAAATATGAAATTAGCATCAATATTTAGATTATTTACAACAACCTCAATCATTGGTTTTCCCTTAATTTCCACAAGGGGTTTAGGAAAGACATATCCCTTTTCTGAAAACCTTGATCCAGCACCAGCTAGAGGTATAAGTACATTCAACTTTTTATTTATATATTTATTCATTTTATTATTCCCTTCTTTTGTATATAAAATATCTTTAATAAAATCTAAATTTAAATCTTTGCGTGATTCTACAAAAAAAGTATTTGCACCACTTTGAAGAGCAGCAAGTCTACCTACAGCGGAATCTTCTATAATTGCTGTTTCAGATGGAAGAAAACCAAATTCTAACATCGTATTCCAGAACATTTCAGGATACGGTTTAGGAAACTTTACGTTTTCATTTGCTTGAATAAAATCAAAATAACTATCAATTTCTAAATTGGTTAATATCTTATCAACAGTGTTTCTTACACTATTTGAACAGCACGCAATTTTTATATTATTAGTTTTTATTTCATCTAATATATTTATTAATTCAGAATCTCTTGAAATTGAATTTAACATTTTTAAAGTATACTCTTGTTTTGATTTCCAAATTTTTTTGTGCCACTCTTTTGGTAATTTTTTATTATTAGTTAATAAACTAAGTTTTTTATCGGTCGGAAGGCCGTCATAAATGTTTAGATGTTCAGCTTTAGAGATCAAATATTTAGGATCAACTTCTTCTATAGCTTTATTAAGAGATTTAAAATGAATTTCTTTCGAATCATAAAGAACTCCATCTAAATCAAAAATAACAAGTTTGATCATAGTTTATATACTAATAAATTTACAATCTTGAATTAATGCTCAAAATAAAAAATAAAACTACAGCATGAGATTTAAAAATAAATAAAATGACTTTAATAAATATACAAAATTATCATTGAACTAAATATTAAATTATGAAATATAAAAAGTATCATCTAAAAAGAATCTTTAAAGAAATCAAGAATATTTATAAGGATTCTGATTCCTCTTCAGCTGAATATGATTATTTAAATATTGTTCAAGAAGCTATAGACAACGAAAGTTCATTCGATACATTTAGAAGTGATAAAAGATATCAAGATATTTTGGAACATATTAATGAAGACTTAGCAAAAAATTATTACTTCAAATTAAGAGAAGAGCTGAGTCATAAAGAAATTTTAAATTTATGCAATTCTATTCAACTAATTGGTAGTCCATTATTAATTAAATTTAGGGACGATTTACTAAATCCAACTTCCTTGAGATATATAAATGTTGCATTAGATTTAAAAAACAAATTTTCAGGTAATAATTTTGAAAATTTTATTGAATTAGGTGCTGGTTTTGGAGGACAAGCTTTAATTTTGAATCAATTTTATAAAATTAAAAGCTACACTTTTGTTGATTTACCTCAAGTTAATGAGTTAATTAAAAAGTTTCTCAATTTACATAATCCAAATTTTGATTTTAATTTTGCAACAATTGACACATATGAAAGATGTGATAAATATGATTTATTTTTAAGCAACTATGCTTATAGTGAACTACCAAAAAGACTTCAAATTAATGTAGCAAGCAAAATTATAAAAGATACAAAATATGGTTATATGATCGTCAATAATTACAATTCATACTCTATAAGATATCTAAGTAGAAGGGGGTATGAAAAATATTTAAATAATTTGTGTGTGTTTAATGAAATACCAGAGTCTTATATATTTAATAAAATTCTTACATTTAAAAATTAAAAATCTTTAAATCTTACTATTAATAATTTTTAATTGTTTTCTTGATATATTTTTAAACTGTGGATTTTTATGCTTTTGCAATTGTGTTTTTGAATACTTATTAAATTTAAATAAATACTTATCCCTTACTCTTTTTGACCATTCAACGTCTTCACCTTCACCCCAACTTAAATCTTCGTTTAAAGGGAATTCCTCCATAACATATTTTTTTGCAACCCAGTAAGCACCTGAAATATACATATATTTTGTTAAATTTGTCACACTGTAGGGAAGTAAACATTCGTTGTCACTTAAAACTTTATCTACAAAAGAATCATTATGAGGCCATAAAGTCCAGTCTCTATATCGAGTGTTATCTGGGTTAAGCATTTTGTTCATGACTATTTCAAAATTATTACCGAATCTTGAATACCCTTTAAACCAATATTTATGAAGCATTAAGTAGTCATGCATATAAACGATATTTTCAAATTTACTATTTTCTGTAATTAAGTTTTTTTTCTTTGTAATCCAACCTGGCTTAATAGTCTCATCAAAATTTATAAAATTTATATTTTTATTATCAATTATTTTTTCTTTTTCAATACTTCCAACTATTATTATTTCGCTATTTTTTATTTTCTGAGTATTAATACTTGCTATACATTTATTTAAATAATTATAATTTTCACCATTTGAAATAATTCCAAAAGAAAAATTCATTTTATTTGTAAAGTTCTACGTAATCTGAACAAATACCGTAGCAGTTGTATTCCGAAGTTTGACTTCTATTATCTACAATTACACTATTTTTTCCCACAATATTTTCTGGATAAGTCCATATAAAGCCTTTACTTGTAATTGTGAATCTATCTTCTTCATGCCAAAAGTAGTTCATTTCATTTTTGGAATTAAGGTAGTTTAATGCTTCAAAGTTTTTGCAGTGTATCCAAAAAAATTCTTTATGTTCCAATAAAAAATCAAGTGATATTTTATGTTGAGGCTTGTCATGGCCAAGCAATAATACGTTATCTATGTACCATACATCAATTTCACAATCAAACCCTAAACCTATGGAGTTCAAGATATAGGAAGGTTCATTTTCATTTTTAATATCCGGACCAGAAATATTGCCTCTGTGTGAAATTAATTTGTGAATTTTCATAAAAACATTATATATTGAAATAAGTGTAAAAAATTTACGATTTTATTAAAAACTTTTTAAAAACACGATAATTAAATTTAAGCAATGCCATTTTTATAAAGTTTTTTCATGATCAAAGGCATACTTTTTTGATTTAAATGTATTCCGGTACCAAAGTCATCTAAAAATATTTCATTTGTAGTACCATCTTCGTTAAGCATATCCTCAAATATAGATACAAAAACTAAATTGTTTTCAGTACATTTTTTTTCTAGATAATTATTGAATGCTTCTGTTACTTTATTCCTTTCCAAATTTGTGCCGAAGGATGGTCCATCATATGGCTTCATTTCAGACCAACTAGCGATAGGAGCAAACACCCCTTTTCTAATTCTCCTATATGGACTTACTTTATTAATTGTAGATATATATCTATCTACGCATTCTTCTACAAGAAATTCAACACTTTTATTTTGTAATCTAGATTGTTTTAACAAATGTGCTCTAATATCTACTTCTCCAAAACAAAATAAAACATATGAATTTCTGGGATAAAAAGTTCTATTTAGAATTTTATTTAAAAGATTAATTTTCTTTTCTAAGTTATAAGCTGTCGCAGGCCCTATTCTAATGGGCTTTATTTTACTGAATAGTTTGTAGTCTTTTTTCGGCCATTGTGAAATAATTTTTTCCTTTCGGGAAAATACAGAAGCATGACTATCTCCTAAGCAAATTATCATTTACAACCTTCTCCAGTCTTTAGACATTTAAAAATCACTTAGTCGATTAAACGTTAATAAATTTAGTTTTAATTCAAAAAATAACTTCACTTTAATTATAATTACAATCAATTAAAAAATAACTTTAAATAATGGAAGTAAAATTAAATAATTTTAAAAAAACTCCGGTAGTTATTATCCATAGAGGTTTTCAGCCTTATCTAAAATATAATCTAGAAATAACTTCAAAAAATAATGAAGTAATCCTGATTGGTGACAGTGATGTAAAAGAAATGACAAAATTAAATAATAATTTGCACTTTATTGATATTTCCTATTACGAAAACAATAAATCTATTAACCAGATGAAAAATTATTTTGTAAACTTCAGCACTAACAATGCAGAATTTGAGTGGAGATGTTTTGAAAGAATCTTTATTATTAAAAAGCTTTTGGAAGATCAAAACATTAAAAATGTTTTCCATATTGATAGTGATGCAGTGCTTCTAGTTGATGTAAATACTCTTATTTTTAATAACGATTGTGCATACATGATACCAAGTTTTCAAGATGGATATAGAATGGACTCTTCTGTACATTTTGGTTTACTAGATATTAATTTTTGTAAACAGTTTCATAAGCTGTACAAAGAGATATATGTAGATGGATCGAAGTTTAATTTGATTGAAGGCAAAATCAACCATCATAAAATAAACGAAATAAAAGGCGGGATATGTGATATGACTTTATATTATCTATTAAATCAACAAAATTATTTAGAACCACAAAATTTAATGAAAGAAATCTTAGATATTAACGATAAGGAGTTTATCTTTCTTAACAATATAAACTTAAGCGAAGGTTATTACGACTTAAAAAACTTTAAAATGAAAAAAAATTATATTGATATTTCAAAAAGAAAAGCTTATGACATTATTCAGAGTAAAAAAATAAAAGTTGCTGGAATTCACTTTCAAGGAAGTGCAAAAAGAAAAATAAATCGATTTCTAAAATATAAACTACTTTAACTTTATATTTTGGTCCAATTTAAATTTTTAAATCCATTAAAGCGAATATAATCGAAGTGTTTTACAACAAAGTTTTGCAAAATTACTAATGTTGCTTTATGAGTAAATATGCTTTGATTGATTTAAAAGGAGGATTAGGAAATCAATTATTTCAAATTTCATTTGCACATTATCTCAGGTCGCATGGATATAAGATATATTTTGATACAAGTTTTTTCTATAATACCTCCCACCCCTTTCCAAGAGAACTAGGGGTAAATCTTGACCTATTAGAATATAAAAATGTAAATCTTAAATCAAATTTTATTTTTAAAATAAATAAAAGTATTTTTTTAGAAGACCATACTTTCTCGATAAGTGAGTTAAAAAGATATAATAGATTTTCAGGCTATTATCAAAATTTTAAATATTTGGAATATTCAAAATCTCTACTAGTAGACAAACTTAAATTAATAAACAATGATGTAAAGGAAAATATAGCAGCAATACATATTCGTAAAACAGACTATAAAATAATTAATCAAGAATTATCTGAAGGATATTATGAATCAGCAATTTTTGATTTATTAAATAGAAATAAAGAATTAAAATTTGATATTTTCACTGATGATAATAATCTTTTTTTAAATAAAAAAATTTTTAAAAATATTAATAATATATACAAACCTATACCAAATGAAAAATCAATAGACACGCTTAAAAAAATGTTAAATTATAAATATTATATTATAGCCAACAGCTCTCTTTCAGCAATTGCTGCTTTTTTATCAGAGAAAGAAGATAAAGTTGTTTTTTATCCTGAACCATGGTGGAGAAATTCCGAAATTAAACTTACAAATATACCTTCAAAATGGATGAGCATAATTAATAAATAAGAATTTTGAATTTTTTTTTCTTATTTCCAGTTTTGTCCAAAACCATGATTCCCATCATAATAAAACAAGGGCTCTTTAACATAAAGCAAATTAGTTATTTTTAGTAATCCAAGCCAGCAATCGTAATCTGCATTTTTAGAGGTAGGCAACCCCCTAAATCCCCCTAAGGTATCCATTAATTCTTTTTCCACCACTACACTCGATGTAATTACACAGTTGTGAGTTTTTAAAAAATCATGTGTCCAAACATCTGGATAATTAAATTTTTTACCTCTAACTCTTGCAAAAAAGTTATCTGAATATTTAGTATGCGAATATTTTTTACTTATTACTGAATAAAATTTTTCTCCATTGTATAGTTGGTAATTACTTTTTTCATCATAAGGACCTTCACCAAAATAGCCTTCTGTTGATGAAAATTTAAATTTATTCTTTTGCATTTTGCCTAATTGAACTTCTAGTTTATTTGGCATCCAAACATCATCATCATCAAGAAATGCTAAATACTTTCCTTTTGCTGTTTTAATTCCAAAATTTCTAACAAATTCATTAGAAACATAGCCAATTATATTTTTTTGATTAGTCTCAAGATGCAGGATCTTTACTTCTGCTGGAAATTTTTCTTCGTAATATTGTTCCTGAGTAGAACCATCATTTACAACTATAATTTCAAAATTTTTGTAAGTTTGTTGCAAAATACTATTTATAGCATTTTTTAAGAAATCAAACCTATTGTAAGAAGGAATAATTACTGAAACTAAGTCTTGTGACACCATAAAAAAACTGTACTACAAACATTTTATTATTCAAGATGCACTTTACTTAACAAACTTTTATTAAGAATACAGATAATCCTGATCAAAGATAGATTAATTATATTGATTAAGTCTTATTTTGCGAGCAATTGCATTCTTTGCTTTTATTTTATATGAAGTATTTTTTTTCCAAAACTGTTGAACACTTTCAAGGACAATAATGCTTTTTGATGGTGCTATATTTTTATAAATCAGTTCTTCTGTGATTGTTGAAATTCTATTTAAAAAATTATATTTACCCAGAACAAGCTCTTTTGATCTATATATAGATTCAAGATTATTTTCATAAGTATTATTAGTTATGACATCCTCTATCTTTTTTATACTATCTTTAAAATTATTAATATCAATTTTTGCTAAGGATTCTGATGGAAAGTAATCATTAATGTTTGGAGCTCCGCAATATATTGGAAATGATAAACCAAGATAGGAATCATATAACTTTTCCGAAATAAGATTATTTTTTTGTCCATTTTCTATAACAATATGATATTTATATTCATTTAAGCCCTCCCATTTTTCTTCAATGGGGTTGGATCCAGTACCATACCATTCAATATCATTTCCAAAATAATTTTTTAAATTTTTAGCAAACTCATACCTTATTCGGTGATTGTCAGTTATTTTTTTATCTGAGCAAATTATGCTTAAATTTTTATATTTTTTAGTTATTTTAGAATTTCTTAGCTCATCTACACTTTTTCCACTTTTTGAAAATACTGTTGAGTTAGATTTATAATTTATCATCCAGGGTAAAAAAGGAACAGTGTTGAAATAATTTTTATTAAAAGGTTCATAACATCCATATTGCAAATAAAATTGACTGAGATAATTTTTCATATAGTCTTTTAGAAAATAGGAATTAGGGTATGACGTTTCCGTGTTTAGGTAGATTATATTTTTTGGATCAATTAGGCATTGTTCTTTTGGCTTGCAAAGATCTTCAAATATAAACCAAACATCTGCTTCTTTTATGTCGGTATTTATATGGAATTTAACATTCTGTAGAAATTTATTTTCCTGATCAATAAAATTATCGAATGAGGATTGAGAATTTTCACCGGGTAGTGAAATTTTGATATCAAGCATATTTTCCTCCTAAATATTCAGGTAGTAAATGAATTAAGTTTTATATATTTATCCTATGTTAGAAATTATACTTTAAAGATGTCTAATAATTTAAAACTAGCTACATTTATAGTTTCTTCAAATACATATCCTGCAAAAAGGAATAGCAAAGCACAAAAACAAATTTATTTAAATTCTAAAAACTCTAAAAATAATATTTTTTGGTATAGACAAGGAAGCACAACTGAATTAGATGGCAGTCACAGCATTCTTGTAGGTAATGATTTACTTCTTGACATACCAGATGACACATTAAATATGGGAAGAAAAACAATAAAAGCATTCGAGTGGGCCGAGGAAAATATCGAATATGATTTTATGGTAAGGCCAACCCCAAGTTCATACGTAAATTTTAATAATTTAGAAAAATTTATTAAAAAACTCAATCCTGAAGACATTGTTTATGCTGGGAATATTCAAGAGACTAGGGATAAAGATGGAAACAAAGTAGAGTTTGTAAGTGGATCTACTCTTTTGTTGAGTAAAAAATGTGTTCAATTAATTATTAAAAACCAAGAATCATGGAATCACGAATACTGGGATGATGTCGGATTAGCCTTACTACTTAAAGAACTTAAAGTTATACCACTTCAAGTGAGCAGATATGACATTCCAGGGAATCCATACTTTACTAAAGTTCCAACAGATTATTACCAGTACAGATGTAGAGCGGATAATCACTATGGTTATCCAAGATTTATTGAGAGTCATGTATTAAAGTATCTTCACTTCGCAAGCAATGGAAAGAACTACCCTGTTTTAAAAAAATATTTTTACCTAAGTTTATTAGAATTATCAAAATTTTTCTATATTTATCAATTTGGATGGAAAGTTTACTCACTATTAAGGATATTTTTAAAAGTTATACTTCCCAATAATTTATATACATTAATTAAAAAAAGATTTGCTGAACATATTAAGAATTTTAAATTAGTCAGATTTAAAACTTAAGCAGTTCATTATTTAATAACAGAGATTATTTATTTTGCTCTATTAGAGACTTTGTAATTATGACTTCACTATTTTTGATTTTCCAGTAAAAATATGAAAGCTTTCCATCAACGTATGTATCCAATTCTTCATATTTTTTATTGATAAAAAGAAAATATAAATTTAATATACCCTGTTCGTTAGTAATTGATATTGGGTATTTTTCAGTAATAGAAATAATTTCATCAAATGTTGATTTTGTAATAATGTTTGTATCAAAATACATCAAACCAGTTTGAAAGTAATCTGTTCTTTCAAGGTCATAAACTTTACTTAGCTTTGTAAAGATATTATTAGTTTTATCAAATTGAGAATTAAGTTTCCATGAATAATCTGGATAACCATCAGCCCTAGCATAAATTTTATTCTCGGGACGTATATTTATTATTGGGTTTATATCGTGATGAACTGTCATATTTATATCAAAGTAAAAAATATATCTCCATCTTTTAATTTTTTTATTAAATAGATAGAGCTTGCTCCATTGAAAATTTTTATTAATGTGTCTATTCAACTTGACATTTAGGTTTTTTAAAGAACTTTCAGAATCTTTACTAAATCTAATTTTTTTGAAACGAAGTACTGTTACATTTTTATTTTTCCTTATTTCCTTAATAAGAAAAGTAGGTGTAAAAATATTTGTAATTACTAATATCTCGCCTTTATATTTTCCATTAGTTCTTAGTTGATTATAGATTCTTGTAAAATTTTTATATAAATATCTTAAGTCTGCAACAAAGCAAACAGCTGTGTTAGAAACATTGTTCATAATATTCTGATAAAGTAATTAATTACTTGAATAATAATACAGGATTTTGTAAAGGGAAATATGATTAAATAAAGTTTAAAAACCTTATTTATAATAATCTCAACTTTATTAAATCTATTTAATATACATAAATATAATCTTACTAATGAAAAGATTAAAAAATATTTTCAATGATGTATCTTATGTATCAAAATTAACTAAAACAAAAAATAAAAAGATATTAATAATTACATCTATAATTTTGTCGCAATTTAGTGCTGGAATCGATTTGTTTTTAATTGCTACATTTGCATCAATTGTTGCGAATCAGTTTACCAATATCGAAGCTCTCAATATTATTCTTGATGCGATTGATCAGTATCGATTTCTTGTAATATTTGTAGTAATTTTTAGATATGTAGTGGTCTATTTTCAAGCAATAATATTAAAAAAAATAGAACTTTCAGTAACAATTAGCTTGAGAACCTATCTTTTTTCTAAAGTGCTTGAACAAAAAAATTTCTCTACTTCAGATTCCTATTATTATATAAACACTTTAAGTGGCCACATTGCATATTTTTATTCGAATTTTGCAGAATTTTTAAATTTTTTATTACAAGCGCTAGCATATACTGCCTATTTGATAATTGCAGATATAGAATTGATAACCTTTTTTGCTGTTGGGGTTCTTTTGTTAGGGTATCCAATTGGAAAGCTTATTTCAGCAAGTCGAAAATATATGCACAAACAATTTGAAATCGGAAAAGATGTTAATAATGAATTAGTAAATGTTTTAGAGAATATATCTTTAATTAAAATGCTTAAAATGGAAAAATCAGAAGCAGAAACATTTTACGGATTACTGAAAAGTATTTATGGAATTGTTTATAAAAATTTTCAAGTTTCATTTTTTAATGGTCAGTTACCAAATTTTTTCACATTAATAATATTTGCAATTATTTTGACAATTTCAGGATTAACAAACAAAATTACACTTGATTTTCTCGGGGCTACTACAAGATTGTTTCAATCTCTATCCAAAGTTACAAATTCTTTAAATATGGTTGTAAATTCTCAGGTTCATATTTCGGAGTTCATGGCTCTTGAAAAAAAACATGTTGTTAAAAATATAAATTATCTAACAGTAGTTAAAGATAATAAAGTAGAGTTAAAAAATGTAGATTTTAAGTACTTAAACAGTGATACATATATTTTTAAAAATCTTAATTTGTCGATAGATAAAGATACACACAATATTATATTGGGCCCAAATGGTTCTGGTAAAAGCACACTATTGGGTCTTTTAGGAAATGTTTTAAGGCCTGAAACAGGGAACTTAAATACTTTTTCTGAAAATTTTGGATACATCGGTGCTACACCTTATATATTCTCAACAACTCTTCGTAAAAATATTATCTATGGAAATAAATACAAGATAGAAGATTCAGAAATATTAGATTTACTCAAAAACTTCAATTTATTTAATGAGAAAAAAAATTATAACCTAGATAGGCCTGTAGACAATAAATCTTTATCTTCTGGGCAAATGCAAAAAATTGCCTTTATAAGAGCTCTTTTATCCAAGCCTGATATTTTATTTTTAGATGAATCAATAGCAAACCTAGATGAAACCTCACAACAGCTTGTATTATCGATAATAAATGACCAAAAAATAACTGTTATAAATTCAACTCATGATCCTGAAAAGTATGCAAATGTTGATACGCTAATAACCCTGGATATTGTTGATGAGAAAAGAGTTGTAAAAGTTATAAAGTAAAATATGAAAAAATTACTTATTGTTCATAATTTCTATAAAGAATTTGGTGGAGAAGATTCCAATATTCATGAAGAGCTAGAATTTTTTAAAAAAAATTACGAAGTATCTTTTTTTTCTGAAAAAAATGACACTAGATTAAATAAATACGATATTGTATCCTTTTTTTTACAATCCAACTTCGATACGAATAAAAAATTTGATAAAGCGCTTGATAGTTTTAAACCAGATGTTGTTTATATCCACAATACATGGTTTAAAATAAATCTGGGAATATTTAATGTTTTAGAAAAGAAAAAAATTAAAACAATTCTAAAAATCCATAATTTTAGATATGAATGTGGAAGACATTTTTTCTCAAAAAACCATCTTTTAAATAGAAATATATGTAATGCCTGTGGTTTTAACAAGCCCCATTTATTTTTTCTAAACAGATACTATTTTGAATCTTATCTTAAATCTATTTTCTTATACTTTTATTCACTAAAATATTTCAAAATAATAAAAAATTGTAAAATTACATTATTAGCAATTAATAAATTTCATAAAAACAAATTAATTGAATCAGGTGTAGATAAAGAAAAAATTGAAGTATTTAATAATCCAATAAATTTCAAAAAACATTCTAATATAAAAAAAGAAAATTTTGCGATATACGCAGGGAGGATTTCTAAGGAAAAAGGAATTGAAGAGTTGATAAATGCATGGACAGATAGTAATTTAACAGATTACCCCCTTTATATAATTGGTGAAGGGGAACTTCGACTTTCACTAGAACATAAATATGCTGGTGAAAATATTAAATTTCTTGGATATCTGCCAAATGAAGAAGTTATTGAATATATAAGGCAGGCAAAAGTAGTAATAACAGCAACAAAACTTTACGAAGGGCAGCCAAGACTTCTCTGTGAGGCATCAAGTTTAGGAACAGTATCTATTTATCCATCATTTGGAGGTATGGATGAGTTTTTTCCAGAAGATTACAAATTTTCTTTCGAACAATTTAACTATCATGATTTAACCAGAGCAATCAATCTATTAGAAGATAAAAAATTATATGAACAATCAACAAAAGCTGTCAAAGATCATATTTTAAAAAAATTAAACGAAAAAGAAATTCATACTCAGTTTTCAAATATCATAAATGAATAAAAAAACAATTTCGGTAATTATGTCTATTAAAGACAACGAGGAAACATTGGGAGATTCCATTCAAAGTGTTTTATCACAAACATATGAAGATTTTGAATTTTTAATACTTGATGATAATTCAGTGGACAATTCTTTTAATATTCTTAAACAAAATGAAAATAAAGATTCAAGAATAAAGATATTTAAAAATAAACATACTTTAGGTTTGACAAAGTCTTTAAATTATTTAATTAAACAAGCAAAAGGAAGTTTTATAGCAAGGCAAGATGGAGATGACCAGTCACATGAATTACGCTTTGAAAGCCAAATAAAATATTTATTAACTGGTGATTATCATTTTTGTGTATCTAGGGCAATAAACATTCAAACAGGAGAAACAATTCCCAAGCTAAGCTATTACGTACCCCAAAAGTATGTTGTAAAAATAAAAAATCCATTTATCCACGGAACTTTAATGATTGATAAAAAAGTCTTAGAGAATTATGGTTGTTACAATGAAAAATTTTATTATGCTCAAGACTACAAATTGTTTACAGATCTTTTAAAAGGCGAGGCAAGTTTTAAGTATATTAAAAAACCCCTTTATTATTTAAACACTTTAAATAATATTTCTAATACTTATAAGGTTGAACAAAATTACTACGCGAATTGCGTTAGGAAAAACTTATTACCTTAAATTATTTATAATTTTCTCAATAAAATCTTCTAAATTATATTTTGTTTTCCAACCAAGCTCTTTGTATATCTTGGTTGGGTCTGAAATGATTGTTTGAGGATCATTTTTTCTAAGGATATTTTTATCAATTTCAATATACTCTTTGTAATCTAGATCAAAAAATTTAAAAACTGTGTTTACCAAATTTTCAATAGAATTTCCCGTTCCTGAACCTAATACGTAATCGTACTCTGAACCCATTGTAGTTAAATTAAAAATCCCTTCTGCTATATCCTCTGCATAAGACCAGTCTCTACAATAATCTAAGCTACCGATCTTGAGTTTATCTTTTGAACCGTTTTTTATTCTGTGTGCTGCTTGAATAATTTTCATGAATAAATAACCACGTTTTCTATATTCTGATTCATGATTGAACATTATTCCAGAAAATATATTCCATGAATAATTTTCTCTTAAATATTTTACTTTTCTATGATTTGTCAACTTTCCTGACGCATAGGGTGAGTTTGGTATAAATTCCGAATTTTCGTTATATAATTTTTGATTATTATTTAATCCATACATTTCAGATGTAGATGCTTGATAAAACTTACAAAAGTTTTTATTGTTTATAGCCGCATTTGTTAAATTGTTGAAAATATTGGTTATTGTATCCTCCAATTTTGGATTTTTAAGTGACTCATATACCGAACTAGGTCCTGTAAGGTTATAAATATAATCAGGCATTAAATCTTTCACTAAAGAATTCACTTTATTTGGATTTTTTAAGTCAACATTGACAATGTTTATATGTTGATTTTTAGACAGATTTTTAGTTTTAGAAATAGATAAAAAATTATTTATATCCATGGATCTTGAAATTCCTAAAATTGAAAAGTTCGGATAACTATTTTTTATTTTTTTTGTTAAGAAAATACCATCTTGTCCAGAAATACCAGTAATTAAAATTTTCATTATATATAGTAATAATAAGCTTACAAAATAATAAAAAATTACTTTGGTTTAATAAATGAAAATATATCTAACTAACATTAACGAGTCTTGGATTATTGATAGAATTAGAAACGAATGGATTTCAAATAACAAAAAAATTACCACAAAATATTCTTATTTATCACAGATAATTTGGGATGTAGCACCCTGGAATACAAGGCCATCTTTTTTAAAAAAATTCAAAAATAAAAAGATTATTCAATCTGTATACCACATAGAAGATACATCATCTCAGAGTAAGGAAGTTGAGAAAATTATTAAAAATGATAAATTTATAAATGGATACCACGTCATATCTCTTAAGACAAGAAAAGAGCTCAGCCAACTTACTGATAAACCAATTTTTTATCTTCCTTTATGGGTGAATCAAAATATATGGTATTACAAAAAAAATAAAACTGAACTTAGAGAAAAATATGGCTTTAACAATAAACAGTATCTAGTTGGAAGTTTCCAGAGAGATACAGAGGGAAGCGATTTAAAATCTCCAAAATTAATAAAGGGACCAGATATTTTTGTTGAGATAGTAAAAAAAACCTATAAAGAAAATGAAAATTTAATGGTTGTATTAACCGGCAAAAGAAGAAATTTTATAATTGAAGAATTAGAAAAAAATAGTATCCCTTTTAAATATTTTGAAATGACTAGTTTTTCAATGATGAATGAGTTGTACAATATTTTAGATTTGTATTTAATTACCTCACGACTAGAAGGAGGCCCCCAAGCTTTAGTGGAATGTGGTCAGACCAAAACACCATTGATTTCAACTGATGTTGGAATTGCAAGTCAAATTTTAGCTCCAGAATCTATCTTTGATTATAAAGATATGAATTCCTTTGACCTTGCTGCCCCAAATGTTGACTTTGCTTACAATGAATCATCAAAACTTTCTATTCCTAATGGAATGTTAGGCTATATTGATATGTTTAAGAAAATTTATGAAAGTTAGTATTGGCTCTAGAATAATTGATGGCCCATGGGGTGGAGGAAATCTTTTTGTTGTAAATTTAAAAAAATATTTACAACAAAATGGACACAGTGTCATACATGATCTTTGTGATAAAGACATAGATATAATTCTTCTCACTGATCCAAGGAGCAGGAAAGAGTCTTCTTCAACATTTAATCATGAAGATATTAAAAAGTATAAAAAGTTTGTTAACCCAAATGTTGTTGTTATACAAAGAATTAATGAGTGCGATGAAAGAAAAGGAACAGATTACATTAATCAATATTATCTTGATGCGAGTGACTGTGCAGATCATGTAATTTTTGTAAGCAATTGGTTAAAAAATATATATATAAATTTTGGAATGTCAGCTTCAAAAACTTCAGTGATAATGTCTGGTGCCGATGAGAAAATTTTCAACAAATCTGGGTTAAGCCAGTTCAAACAAGAAAAAATAAAATTTGTAACACATCATTGGAGTAATCACTCAAATAAAGGATTTGATGTATACAAAAAATTTGATGATATGCTCTCGCAAGAACAGTACCAAAATTTAGAATTTACATATATAGGTAACGTTCCAAACAATGTAAATTTTTATAATACTAAAGTTCAAAGCCCTCTTTCCGGCAATCTACTAGCTGAAGAAATTAAGAAAAACAATATTTACATAACAGCTTCAAAAAATGAACCATCTGGGAACCACCATATTGAGGCTGCACAATGCGGTTTGCCAATTTTGTACTTTAATAGCGGAGGAATACCTGAGTATTGTGATGGTTATGGAGTAAAGTTTGATAATAACTTTGAGGACAAATTGTTAGAAATTATTAAAGATTTTGAAATTTATAAAGACAAATTAAAAGAGTATCCCTATTCAGCTGAAGTAATGTGTCTTGAGTTTTATGAAACATTTAAAATTGTTAAAGATAAAAAAATTATTATAGAAACTCAAGTTAACAAATTAGTGAGAGATTTATTTTTAGTAAAAAATAAAATTCAGAAATTATTAACAAGCATTAACCTTAAATATTACTTAAAACAATTATTGAAAAGAATTTAAAATGACTGATTATTCATATTTTCAAGATATACCCAAACTATCTATAAATTTTTTGGAAAAATTAAAACAAGATAATGAATATAACTATTTTCCTGTAATTGACTCACCCACAAAAATTGGCAAAAAGATAAATATGGGATATAACTCTTATGCAGTTAAACTTTTCAAGTTGTCGAATCAATGGCAAAGTCTTGATAGCAAATCTCAAGAAAATTGGATCAAGTATTTACAAAATTTTCAATCATCTAAATTTAAAAATTTTGAAAATTATTTTATTGACATTGAAGTTATTGAATATTTTGATAAAAATTTTTCAATATATAATCTTAAAAGTCTTGCTAAAAGCACTTTGAATACTTTATTTAAAAAAGATTATGAATCGAAACAAACGAACATTTTTAAGGCTGTAAATGCTGATAGTAAGCAGACAATTTCAACTTTAAGTGAAGTTGGATATAAAATTCAAAAAGCTCCAGTTAATTTTTTCAATAATTATATATCTGTAGAAGATTATTTGAGTTCTTTTGACTGGAGTAAACCATGGGATGCAGGAGCACAATTCTCTTCAATTTCTTTATACAACTCAACATTTAATCTAGATATAGAAGATAATTTGACTGATTTCATCAAGCTTAAACTTGATAACGATACGGGCTCTTATTTTCAAAAAAAACCTGAAAGCGCAAGGCAAATTATTAATGGGGCAATGAAGGTAATTTCCGGGCTGGATTGGCTTAATTACCCTATACATTTACCTGAAAAGCTTATTGATTTTTGTTTAGACAACAAACCAGAATTTGAAGGTTGTGATTTAGTTGATTATGTTTATGTCCTCTACAAATGCTCAGAACAAACTAGCTATAAGAAAAAAGAAATAATACATATTTTTAAGGATGTTCTTGATTATCTCAAGCTTTTATATCATGAGGAGCACAACGGATTTTCATATTACATAAACAAATCCCAAACACATTATTATGGTATAGAAATTTCTAAGGGGAAAAATACACCAGACATACACGGCACTATTTTATCTGTTTGGGCTATAGTCATGATCTTAACTCTTTTAGAAAAAAATAAATATGATTACAATACGATAAAGCCTTAAAATTGAATACAAAACAAAAATACACTTTTTCATTGCTAATTAAAATTTTTATTTTTTTAACCTTTTTTTTTGCTAGAACATTTACAGGGTTAACATTTTTTGGATACAGACTTGGTGAATACATTATTGGAGGTACTCTTTTATTACTAATAATATTTACTATTTTAATCCCAATCATTAAAAAGAAATACCTTCTAGAAAGTAAATCTATTAATATGCTCTGTGTTTTGCTGATTTTGACATTTGCTATAAGCAATGTATTAAATGGTGTCAGCTTTTTTGATGAATTTATTTATAAATCTTCATCTTATATTTGGTCTCTTGGAGCTTTAGTTATTGGCTATTATATTTTGAGTGAAAAATATTTTGTTATTAATAAAGAAGATAGTTATCTTTCCTTTTTTGGATTAATAATTATTTATATTTTTTCTACTCGAGGAATCAGCCAGAATCTACAGAACTTTTTTTTAAATTATACTGACAAATTTGAATACCCAAAAGGATCGGATCTCTTGTTGGCTTTTATTTTTGTATTCTACATATTTTTATCAAGGAAAAAATTTTCACAAAACTCCTTAATAATTTTTTTACTTGTAGGCGCAATGTATGCACCCTTATTTATGGTCAAAAGCCGAAGTGCGTTTTTATCTGTTCTAATATTTTCTATAATTGTATTTCCAAAGTTTAAAAAAAATATTAAAAAGCTCGACAAGTATTTTTATATATCACTTTTGTTTTCATTGATTATTTTTGCATTGTCATCTAGTTGGGTTGTAAGCCGAGATATATCAGTAGATGAAGAAATTACAGACGATATAAAATTTGCTATCACTAGTCGATACAACACTATAAATGACAATGTATATGAGGATACGGTTCTGAATATTAGCTTATTTTATTTTAGAGATGGAAGAATTTTTTCATCTGATGGAAATCTCAATTGGAGATTACAAATTTGGCAGGATATCTTGACAGATATGAGTAAATCTAGAGATTTAATTAGCGGATATGGTTATCACGATTTAATTCCAGCTATGGATAACGACCAACGTCTTGGCCAAGATGGAACAAATATAAATGTTCATAATTATATTATTCATATTGTCTCTCGAGGTGGGTTAATACACCTTACATTTATAACAATGATTTATTTTTTTCTTTTTCAAAAATTTAAGTACAACTCATTTCAAACTGACTACAAACTTTTGGTGTTTCCGCTAATTTTTAATTCACTTTTTGATCCAAGTATGGAAAATGCACACTATTCAATAATTATGTATATATTAATTGGATTAGCTTTAAATAATCGTATAATTCTTAAAGAGGAAAATCATAAATTATGAAAGCATTTATAACAGGAATTACTGGCCAAGATGGATACTATCTTTCTAAACACCTTCTTGAATCTGGGTTTGAAGTTCATGGAACCATAAGAAGGTCATCTAGTTTTAATACATCAAGAATAGATGAGCTCATTTCAGAGTACGGAAAAGACGATCAATTAAAACTCTACTACTCAGATTTGCTTGATTCATCTTCTCTTAATAACTTAATAAATAATATTGAACCAGATCAGATTTACAACCTTGCTGCACAATCTCACGTCGCTGTCTCGTTCAAAAACCCTCTTTACACAACTCAAACATCTACCGTAGGACCACTTACTTTATTGGAAACTGTTAAAAATGCCAATAAAGAAATAAAATACTATCAAGCGTCATCTTCAGAAATGTATGGTGGAATTGACGAGACAGTTTTGTCTGAAACTTCAGTTTTTAATCCGAAAAGCCCCTATGCAGTTGGGAAAGTTTTTGCACATGAAATGACAAAAGTTTACAGAGATTCATATGATTTATTTTGTGTAAATGGAATACTTTTTAATCATGAATCACCAGCAAGGGGTGAAACTTTTGTAACAAGAAAAATTACAAGAGCTGTAGGTCGTATTTTTCACGGTATTCAAAGAAACCTTACATTAGGAAACCTTGAGGCAAAAAGAGATTGGGGTTTTGCGGGAGATTATGTAAAAGGTATGAAAATGATGTTGGAACATGACTATCCAGATGATTGGGTTTTGGCAACAGGCGAAACTCACACCGTAAAAGAGTTTGTTGAGGCTGCATTTGGTGAAGTAGGACTTGATTGGAAAGATCATGTTTTGACTTCAGAAAAATATCATAGACCAAATGAAGTTGTACATTTGTTAGGTGATCCTAGCAAAGCCAAGAAATTACTAAATTGGAAACCCGAACTAGATTTTAATGGATTAGTAAAGGTCATGGTTGAGTCTGATCTTGAGCTAGCAGAACAAGAAAGCGTGTTAATTAGTAAAAATTTAATGAAACCAACTTGGGAACACCCAATTTCAAATTAGGAACTAATTGTATCTAAATTGTTGAGATACCATTTATAGGTCAAATTTAGCCCTTCATCAATTTGAACTTTTGGCTCCCAACCATAAGAAGATATCTTAGATGAATCTAATAGTTTTCTTGGATTCCCATCCGGATAATTACTATTAAAAGTGATTTTTCCATTAAAATTCACCACCTCCATTAAAATATTCACTAGTTCCTTGATGGATATTTCTTGATTGCTACCAATGTTTATAAGTTCATCTTCAATGTTATTTTCAATAATAAAAGAGATTGCATTAGCTAAATCATCTACATATAAAAATTCTCGCAAAGGCTTTCCAGTTCCCCATACTTCAAATTTTTCATCACCTTTTATTTTTATTTTATGCATCCTTCCCATTAGGCCGGGAATTACATGGCTATCTTTGTCAGAAAAATTATCATTTGGTCCATACAAATTTGTTGGCATTAAATTAATTACTTTATGGCCATATTGAGTTTTTAGCGAATTTCCTAATTCTATAGCTGTAAGTTTTGCCATCGCATAAGGAGAATTAGTAGCTTCAAGCTCACCCGTCATAATATACTCTTCTTTAATAGGATTTTTAGCATCTAAAGGATAAATACAGCTACTACCAAGATTAATTAACTTAATGTCTTTAAAAGGTATCAAAGCTTCAAGAAGGTTTATATTAATTTTTAAATTTTCCAATATAAAATCTGCTCTATATGTATTGTTTGCTAAGATTCCACCTACTTTTGCAGCTGCATTAATAATCACATCAGGTCGACAGTCTTCGATATAGCTTTTAACACTATTTAATTCAAAAAGATCCAAAGCTTGTCTGTTTGATCCAATGACTTCATCGTACATCTTGTTGTTAGAAAGTGTTCTTACAAGTGAACTGCCAACAAGACCATTGCTACCTAGAACTAATACTTTCATATTCAAATATTATTCTAATTAAAATAATTTTTATCTTAGAAGTCTTTAAACTAATTATAATTTTCATATGTGTGGATTTACTGGAAGTATTTCATTTAATGAAATTGATGAAGTTAAACTAGAAAAATCTAATCGTCACTCTCACTGTAGAGGTCCAGATAATATTTCTAATACAAAAGGCAAAGAAGATATTTACTATAATCTATGGTTTAACAGACTCGCAATAGTTGACCTAAGCTCACAGGCAAACCAACCTATGGTTTCCAAGGATTCAAATTCAATAATAATGTTTAATGGTGAAATTTATAATTCAAATGTATTAAGAGAAAAGATATCAAAGCAAAATTATAAATTCCTAACTTCTCATTCTGATACGGAAACTTTATTTGCTGGCTTAAACACTTATGGGATTAACTTTATTAATGAAATAGAAGGTCAATTTTCTTTTTTTTATATAGATAAAACAAAGAAAAAAATTTACCTTGCAAGAGATAGAGTTGGTCAAAAGCCCTTATACATAAATACAACTAAAGAAAATATTTTATTTGCTTCAAACCTCAGGTCAATATTAGATTTTAAGAACAATGCCGAGATTGATAAAGACTCAATAGATCAGTATTTAGCTTATGGAACAAACTTTGCACCTAGAACTCTTTTCAAAGACATTTTTAAGATTCCTGCTGCTCACTATCTTGAAATTGATTATAAGGGAGGCGAATTTATAAAGAAAAGTGTTGAATACTGGAATCCGGCAACTTTTTTTGATAATAAGGAATTTAGTCAAGTTGAGTTCGAAACTTTATTTAAAGAATCTGTAGCAAAAAGAATGATTGCTGATGTTGAAATCGCAAACTTTTTATCTGGTGGTATCGATTCAACTTCTATTGTTAAAAACTTATCTGATTTAAATTATAAAGTAAATACTTTTTCCGTTTTAGTTGAAAGTGAAAAATATAACGAAAAAAAGTATATTCAAGAAGTTGTTGATAAATATAAAACTAACCATGAAGAAATAACTGTTGATGAAAAAATATCAAATCAAATAATTAAAGAGGCTATAAATTGCCTGGATGAACCTTATGGCGATCCTTCAATAGTTCCTTCATATTATATATGTAAATTAATCTCAAAAAATTTTAAAGTAGCAATATCTGGAGATGGTGGTGACGAGCTTTTAGGGGGTTATCATAGATTAAAAAATCACCTGAAGAAAAAAAATTATTTAATAAAGCTAATCAGCAAACTATATTCAATCTACCCTCCCTTTTTTGGAACAGGCTCTAAATTTAAATCTTTAAACAGCAATGATTTTGAAGCCTATGTTTCCTTCCTAGAAGATTCAAAATTTATCAAATTATTGGGTATTAGTCAACTTTCAGAAAGTTTGAGAATAAAAATGAAAAATGAAGAATCCCTGTATAAATCATTAATAGCACTTGAATATAAATACTATCTTGCGGATCAAATGATGTTCAAAGTTGATAGAACATCTATGGCACACTCAGTTGAGGTAAGGTCACCATTAGTTGATCACAAGTTAGTTGAATATATATTTAGTCATAGTTTTGAATATTTCGGTAGAGAAAATCAAAAATTACCTTTACAAAATTATTTATCCAATGACTTTAGTCATGAATTTTTAAATAGACCAAAACAGGGTTTTGTATTTGACTATAGAAAATGGATCTATAAAAATTTTTCATTGATTAAAAAAGAAATTGAATCTTCTCAGTTAGATAAATTTATTAGTTCAAAATCTTTATACAAACTTAATTTCATCAAATCAAGGATTAATGCATTAAGAATTTGGAAATTATTTGTTTTAGCATCTTATCTTAATGAAACAAGGAAAACGTAATCTTCATTCATCAATTTAGATATTTTTAATATCTGATTTTCACTAACACTACTTAAACAATTTTTTTTGATCTTACTTTGTTCTGATAAATTATTTTTTATAAAATCGAACTTTTCAATTAATTCTTTTTTGTCTGAGTATAGAAACCCGTTTACACCATCTACAATTAGTTCTTGATGGTTGGGAATATTAGTAGCAAATACAATACATTGACTGGATAGCGCTTCTAAAATAGATTTTGGATTTCCTTCATAGGTTGAAGTTGATAGAAAAAAATTATAATTGGAAAATTCTCTTATTAGTTTTTGGTGGGTAGTGTTTCCTAAAAAATTTATTCTAGAGCCTTGCTCAGAAGATATAGTTTTTAGATTAGAATATTCTGAACCATTTCCATAAATATCTAACTCATAATCAGTATTAATTGATTTTAAGAAATCAAACGCAAAAGGATAGTTTTTTTGTTTTTCTAACCTACCTACCATTAATATTTTTTTCAACTCTCTGATTACAGGTAGTTTATCACTGACCTCAACCCAGTTAGGGACTACCTTGATAGAATTAATATTAAATTTTTCAGACAAGAAATCTTTGTCGCAATTACTTGTAACCGTGTATAAATCAGCAAATTTTAGGGCTAATTTAGTTAAATACTTATAGAATATTGATTTTAAAAAATTGTCTTTATTTTTTAATGAGAATAAATATGCATCATACCCAGTTCTAACTTGCAGAGGTTTTTTTAATTGAATTTTAAGAAGAAGAGGAACCCAAATCCCCAGTAATTGATGCTGATAAAGGATATCTACATCAAGTAACTCAGATTTAATCCTAAAGGGTATAAAAAAAGATTTCAAAAAACGAATTATTTTGTTGTTTGATTTTTTTAAATATTTATAAAGGGGAATAAATTCAAATTCAGGATATTCATTAATGTCTTTTTCTAGACTTTGATCGTATGTAAAAAATATAAATTCTGTTCCATAAATTTGATTTATCTTTTGATATATCTTTAATTCTCTTTCGAGCAATCCTGATCTATTCAGTGTTTCAATCGAATAGTCATAAGTAAAAAAAATAGCAATTTTCATATCTGACACTATTGTTATTTTAATGAACAAAATTACATATATTTTTTCTGGAGGAAGAATAAATAAAGTTAATAGTAATGCTTATGCAGAAGAATTTTTTTATGGATATAAGTACCTTGAACATAAAAACCATAATATTTCAATTATTGAATTTAGCGATATTCCAAGATTTTTGAGTAAAATTGAACATAAGTTATCAAAAGTTTTTAGTTTACCCCTGTATATCTTTTCAACATTAACTAAGAAAAATCTTAAATCAATTAAAGAAACCGATAATTTAATTTTGGTATCGGAGTCTGCTGGATTTGCTTCTTTGCTCCCTTTAATATTTTTCAAAAAAAAATATAATGTAAAAACTCATATGTTCGTAATGGGTCTTTATTCAAAAAAAATAAATTTTAAAATTTTTAAAACATTTCACAATGCCTGGATTTCTTTACTTGTTAGATATTTAGATAAGCTATATTTTTTAGGAGTTGAAGAATACAACATTGCTAAAATTAAAATAAAAAATCATGAAAAAATTGTATTCAAACCATTTCATATTGATTGCAAATTCTGGAATCATAAAGACATAACGAGCTTCGACAAAAAGCAAATTTTATTTGTTGGAAACGATGGAAATAGAGACTTTAATTTATTAATTAATATTGCAAAACTTATGTCAGATCAAAAGTTTACTTTTGTCTCTTCAAACGACAAATTGCTCGATTTAGAATTACCAAATGTTACTGTCCTAAAAGGCAGCTGGAAAGATGGAGTAATAAGCGATCTTGATTTAAAAGAAATTTATCAAGACTCTAAATTGGTTATATTACCATTAAAAAACTCTACACAACCCTCTGGGCAAAGCGTAGCACTTCAATCAATGGCAATAGGTATTCCGGTATTGATTACAAAAACAGATGGGTTTTGGGATAAAGAAAACTTTAATGATAATGAAAATATACTATTTGAATCAAGCAGTAATCCTAATTTTTGGGTAAATAAAATTAATTTCTTGTTAAAGAATAGAGAATTGTTGAATAAAATTTCTAAGAATGCGTATAACCTTGTAAATGAAAAATATAACATGGAAGAATTTAATAAATATTTAGAAAAAGAACTTGGTTTGTAAAGCCAAGTAATTTACTAATATTAAATATATGTTTAAAATCTCAAATAAAACTTTTTATCATCGTCATAAAGTAGAAATTGAAAAATATTTAGAAAATAAAAATTCTCTTCACATTTTAAACGTTGACTCCGTTAATAAAATTATTAATGCCGAAAGTGATAAATTATTTTTAGATCTTAATGATTCAAAAAATGTTCCAACACTTGATAAAAATAAAAAATACGACAGAATTCTTCTTACTGATGTTATAGAAAACCATGATGATGTTTTCACGTTATTATCAACAATCACAGAGGCTCTTTCAGATGATGGAAAGTTGATAATAAGCTCAATTAATTCAAAATATTCAATAATTTTTAAATTCTTTGAATACTTAAAAATTAAAGATTCCAATAAAAACAATTCTTATATTCATCTTAAAAAAATTCAAAATATTACAAATGGTTTGGGTTTAGAATATCAAAAATATTACACAAAGCAGTTTTTTCCTTTTAAATTATTTTTTATTGGCGGAATGATTAATAAAGTTCTTGAAGTTCTATTTTTCCAGTTTAATTTAGGAATTAAAACCTATATGATTTTTAGGCCTTTAAATCGGAAAGGAAAAAAATTATCAAAATCAATCATAATACCTGCTAAAAATGAAGAAGGTAACTTAAAAGAGCTGGTATCAAGAATACCAAAATTTGATAACACAGAAATTATTTTTTCTTATGGTCAATCTGAAGATAGAACTCTTGAAGTTATGAATGAAATTACAGACATGTACAGCAACTTTTTATTTAAAGTTGTAATCCAAACACAAACAGGAAAAGCAAATGCAGTTTGGGAAGCACTAGAAGTTGTAGAAAATGAAGTTATAGCAATTTTGGATGCTGATATAAGTGTCGAGCCAGAGACGTTAGCTGATTTTTTTCATATTATAGAAAAGAATAGTGCGGATTTTGTCAATGGAACACGACTGGTATACGAAATGGATAAAAAATCAATGCGATTTCTGAATAAATTAGGAAATAGATTTTTTCAATTTTTTATAAGTAGAATTATAAACGAACCACTAACAGATTCACTATGTGGAACAAAAGTATTTAAAAAAAGCAATATAGACGACCTCTACCGATGGCAAAAAATCTTTAATGTAAAAGATCCTTTTGGTGATTTTGATATGATTTTTTCAGCAGCTTACTCAGGTCAAAAAATAGTTGAACTTCCAATTAGCTATAAAGAAAGAAGATATGGATCCACACAAATTTCTAGATTTAAAGACGGATATAAGTTGCTAGTTTACTTAATAGCTTCATTTAGAGTTTTCAATACTTCAAGGTAAGATACTTACTTTTTATAAAATTTAGAATTAAAAATTTATTTTTTTTCTTTAACAAAATCAAAAAAAATAGTTTTAAAAAAATACTTTATTTTTTCTTTAGAATTGAGAAGCCTGTATTCCAAGTGTTCAGCTGGTGCGGGAACTATCCATTCTTTTAATATTTCTAACTCTGAAAACCGGTAATTAAATTTAACATGTTCAGATACGGTTTCTGGATTTTTTTCAGATAGACTATATTTTGGAATTTTATTAATTACTTTATAAATTCCAATTCCTCCAAAAGCACTTCTTACTTTAATATTTTTTGTTTCAAAACGTTTTACATTAATTTGGTATCTAAAAATAAAGAAATAATTAAATATAAAACTTCCAAGTTTTAAATATTTTTTGAACTTTGTAACCCAATATTGAGAGTTAATATCTACCCAATTTGAAGCCCTTAAGGCGAATATGTCATAATAAAATGGTGAAGAGAATGGAAATATACCATTAGAAACATCTTTACTTATACAATATTTTATTAATTGATCAAATTTTTTCACAGAAGTATATTTAAATAAATCTAAATCTAAATCAAGCGGTATATAGATTATGTTTTTTTTATTATTAAATTTTGAAACAAGATCTATACATTTATTTCTTGAAAGCTGAATTCTTTCAATTCTATTTTTATATTTGTTTTCTAGGTTATCAAAACCTTCATAAACTACATTATTATTATTTTGATCAAAATGTGCTAAACGCTCCTTAGTTCCGTCTGTTGAGTCTGAATCTACAATAATTGCATAAGATTCAAATTCCGATTCATTGAAAAAAGAAGTTAGGAAATGTAAATTATTAGAAATAGTATCTATACAATTTTTTGACAATCCACAAAAAAAAACTGAATATTTTTGGGTATCTGTACTCACAGTGCTTATTTTATATCAAACTAATAAAAACTACATTTGTAATTTAATTTGTTTAAATTATATATGTCTTATGTATTATGAATTTATAATGTCATATGTTTCTGATTTTGTTCTAGTTATCAAAATTTGTTTAAAAAATATATTTAATTTCAAGAAAATTAACTCTATGGAGTTCACTTTAGTAACCGCTGCTGACGAAAAACATTACTCTTACCTAGTAAACTTTATTAATAATTTTGAACAAATACAAAAAAATAAATTTAAAAAATTAATAATTTTTGACTTAGGGCTAAGCAGCCAACAACATCAAAAGCTACTTGAAAACAAAAAATTAGAAATAAGGAAATTTCCTTTTGAAAAATATCCAAAATTTTTTGGACTAAGACTTAAAGAACATAAAAATAAAATTGGAGGTTTTGCTTGGAAACCAGAAATTATCAATATTCTAAAAAATGAAGGAATAAATTACCTCATTTGGCTAGATTCAGCAACTACGTTTCAGAGCAACCTAACATTATTTAAAATTTTTATATATGAGTATGGTTTTGCAAGCTTTTACTCAACAGGAAACATAAAGCAGTGGACTCACCCGTCAGTATTGGAAGATTTAAGTTTGAATAATAATCAATTCATTTTGAACTCTACAAACTTAATGGCGGGTGTTGTAGGTTTTAATTTTAATAATCAGCTTGCAAGGAAATTACATCAGGAATGGAACAAATTATCTTCCAATGAAAATATGATATTTCCAGCAAATAGCAACTCGTCAAACCATAGGCACGATCAATCACTACTTTCTATAACTTATTGGAACTTAACAAAAAACAGGTTATCATCTAATACCTTTCTGTTTAATATAAGGATTCAAAATTGGCCAAATAAAATATTATTTTTCTTTGATGAAAAAAACAGTATTAGACAAAAATTGATGAACAAGCATTACTTTAACTCAACAACAACTGACAAAAGATGTAAGTTAATTGTTTTATTAAATGTAGAAAGCCTGAAAAAAATACCATGGAAACTTATATTTACAAAAAAGGTTTTACTGTTCATTTTTAATGACTCTGAAAAAGTGCACTTAAGGACGTATTTCCTAAAGAAAAATTTTATTGATATTCGATTTGTTAAAAATGATTTATCACTGCTTAATGATGATAATTATTCAGCTGAACTTGATTTTCAAGAAGTTGACAAAATAATTGAAGAAGAATATAAAATTACGATAAATGAGAAATAATAATTTTGAAATAATCTCAGGTTTTAAATTTGCAGAAATTGCTGATGTCATATTCAGCGGTGTCTTTTTAAAATCTCAAGTCAAAGAACTCAATTTAGATAAAAACGTGGACAATCAAATAGGAGATAGTGAGTATATATTTGTAAGAAATAAACAATTTGAGTTAAAAGAGAATCAAATAATATTTTGTAAAACGGAATATATAAAAGAACTATTCAAGATACTCGATACACAATGCAAATTTGAAAATATTAAACTAATAACACATCAAAGTGACTTAAAAATTACAAAAAAAATATATCTAACTAAACCCAATTGTATTTCTAATTGGTATTCAATTAATGTTGACTATTATGCAAAAGACCTGATCCCAATACCTATTGGAATTGCAAATTTTCACTCTAAAAATCTAAATGAAACAATATTTGAAAGCGGTGTTCAAAATAGTTATTTTCATAAAAAAAATGACCTTCTTTATATAAATTTCAATCCAAATACAAACTTTGAACATAGGAAAGCTTTATATTCACACTTTAACCAAATGAACTGGGCTAATACAGATCATGCTTCATTAAAACATGAACAGTATAAAAGTAAAATATCAAACCACACTTTTACATTAGCCCCATGGGGTAATGGGATAGATACTCATAGATTTTGGGAGTCTCTTTACAGTGGATCTATCCCTATTACAAAAAAACATCTAATATATAATTCATTTTTGACTTTGCCAAAGATATTAGTTGAAGATTACGAAGTCATTAATTATGAATTTTTGATTGATAAATTGCAAGATCTAAGAAAAAACAAAGACAATTATAATTTAAAAGAGTTAGATTTTAATTACTGGAAAAAGATAATTAAAGACAAGAATTCAGATCTTAATGAAAATAAATCCCAGATTCTTGTAAATCATAATTATAGATTGTATAGAAACATTGCTGATTTTAAGCATATTTTAAAAAGCAAACTAAAAATTTTTGATAGACCCAGAAGATTAATATACAAGGTGTTTAAGATATGAAACTAAATTTTCTTTATGCTTTTGACAGTAATTACAATACTCAAGCATGTGTTTCAATTTACTCTTTATTAGAAAATGTTGAAGAGCAAGTTAACGTTTATGTAATACTTGATTCATCGAATATAAATTTTGCCTTTCCAGAAGATATTCTTAATCATAAGAATTTGAAAAATCTAATCACAAAAGAAATAAACTCAGTAAGAGAATTTTATAATGTTGAGACTTCTCATATTTCCCAGGCAACCTTTTATAGGCTTTACCTTTCCTCGCTATTTGAAAATGAACAATTAAATCTTGTATATCTTGATGCGGATATAGTTTGTGTTTCAAACCCACTTAAAGAAATTTTAGAGGTATTTGATAATATGAAAAAGGAAGAAAAAACTCTAGGTTTTGCGGATGAATTTTATAGATACCAAAATGATGAACCATTCAATAGATTAAATATGAGTAATCAGAAATACTTCAATGCAGGAGTAATGTTTATAGATTTGCAAACTTGGAAATTAAAAAATTACTCTGAAAAAGCAATTGAGTTAATAGATATTTTAAAAAATAAGGCACAGTTTTGGGATCAAGATGTTTTAAATAGTTTAATTGATGGTGACTACTTAACTATTGACGTAAAATTAAATTACAGAACTTCTGGAATAGATGTCGGTAAGATGACTGACGATATAACTTTTATACATTACTCCGGAAAAACTAAACCATGGGATATTGGTGGAATATTTGAAGAATTTTCTTTAATTTATCATGATTATTATAAAAAATTATACGGAAAAACTTATCACATAATATCTAGAAATCGTAAAAATTCATTAATTAAATTTTTTAAGTCATTTAAAAACGTTAGATTGATTTCATTTAACAGTTATTTAAAGTTTATTTATTATTCAATTCTTGCAATATTTAAAAAGTAGTATTAACTTTATTTTGTATTTTTAAGAACTTAGAAATTTTTATAAATATCTCTAAATAAGTATTTTTAATTTAGATTAATATTATTTATCATGATTAAATTAATTAAAAAAAACTATTATTTTTTATTAATATTTCCAATACTTATTAACTTCCTCACTAATTTGAATGATGGAAATTATAAATTTGAATACTTATCTTTTTACGATTTAATATCTTCATTATTAGTTTTTATATACTTTCTCTTAATTGGATATAGTTTTAAATTAATAAATAAAAACATGACCATAACTATTGGAATCATATCTTATTTAATAAGTTTTTTTCTAGTCGAAACTATTGCTTTATTTTTTTATGTAAGTATGGACATTAACATTACTTTTATTGTTACTAATTTTTTATGGTTAGCTTACTATGTTTTCCGTTTAAGAAATAGATTATTACTCTTTGGAATTATTTTGAGTTATTTAATAATGCAATTATTTAATAGTCAATATATGAATTTGATGACTATCAATACAAATTTAACTATGGATGTTTTAAATGTTTTCTATCCTAACACAGCAAGTATTTATGAAAATAGTTACAAATATTCTGTATCAAATCCAGTGATGTTGGGCTATCCACAGTTCATGAGCTACATTGATGCTTTAATTTTTAAAATATCTTTTGGTTTGGAAAAATACAGTTTTATTTTAAGCAGTTCTTTTATTTTTTATTGGTTAAATCTTTTATTATTTTTTGAATTAAAAACTTCAAAAAATAATAAAATATTTATTTCCTTATTTTTTACGTTGTTAATTATGAATAGTACTTGGCTACAATTTTTGTTTACCTCATCCTTAATGAGTGAGAGAATTGCTGGATATTTATTAACAGGAATTTTAATCACTTTGTTTAGGATTGACAACGCGTCATATTTTGAAATCAGTTTTATATTTTTTATATTAGGTTTTGTTTACAATACAAAACAATTTTTTTCTATTATCGTTTTAATTTTATTTTTATTTTTCCTTTTTAATAAAAAATACAGAAATAGTTCAATTTTTCTTCTTTTCTCTTTAATCATAAATGAAATTTCATACTTAACTTATTTTTCAGAATTACCTAGGGAGCTTCACATAAGACAAATTGATATTTCGGATACAATTATAGACTTGTTTTTATTAAGAGATTTAAATATTGGCAATATATTTGAAATTTTTAAAAATTTATATATAGACAAACCGATGACGTATCTTTTAATAATCACACTAGGTTCTTATATTTATGCAGCTTACATGAATAGAGTAAATCTAGAATTAAATCTATATTTTTTGGTAACATCTCTAAATATAGTATTTGTATTTCTTCTTTATATTTCCGCATGGAGAGAAATGGAATTAGAATCTCCTATAAGATATATTTATAGTTTTTTAGTAGTTTATTTAGTAATTATTTCAAAATGTTATAAATTTCAAAAAGAAAGTAATTAAGAAATCTTAGTTTATGTATAAAAATTTGAAAGAAAATTTAATTTTAAGAACTCTATATAATCTGATATTAAAAATATTTTTAATTTTCTTAGCTCCCCTTAAATATTTAAAAAATTTAGCGAATCAATTTTTTATATTTAGAACTTTGTCTTTTTATCTTTATCCAAATAATAAGTTAATTTTTTGTAATGTTGATGAATTAAATTTTATTGTAAATACAAATGATTATGTAAATTCAAAAAAAATCTTCATAAATAAATCATTTCCTCAATTCAAAGAATTTTGTAAAGCACTAGAAATTTTAAAAAATAGAAATTATGAAGTAAATTCTTTAGTTGAGGTCGGATCGCATTATGGAAACATTGTTGTTCCAGCAGTCAAAAAATTCAACCTAATAAAAGCCTACGCTTTTGAGCCAATAAAGGAAAACTTTGAAATTTTAAAAATGAACTTGTATATAAATCAAATAAATGAAACTGTAATAGCCAAGGAATTATTTGTCTCAGATGTAACAGAAAATATTGAAATGTACACTTTTAATAACAACTCTGCTGCAGCCCTAAATACTAACAATTTAAATTTAAGTACAAAAAATATGTATACAAGTATTAATAGCTTGTCAGAAAGCACTCTTGCTTCAGTAAAAACTACAAAGCTTAATGATGAAATAGATCATAAAGAACTAGACCAACCAATTTATTGGTTATATGCACAAGGTTCTGAATATAATATTATAAACGGAAGTAAAAATTTATTTCAAAACTCACCACCATTGATAATCGCATATTCACCACTTCTTTATAAATCAAAAGATATAGATTCAGAAAAATTTTACAGTTTATTAAAAGCACTCGGGTATCAAAATTTTATAGACTTACATTCAAGTGAAAATAAAATTTTTAGTTTAAGTAAACAATACCTCTCACTACTGGACAGCAGGTTAACTAAAACCTCCAGTATTAGATTATTGTTATTTATATAAATATCAATATTTATATATACAGTCTGTCAGCTAAATTTCCGACGATGTCTATGTGACTTCCTCTATCTAAATTATGGAAGTTGAATAATATGCAATAATCCGGTATCAGTACCAACAATTATTTGGTTTAAATTACTATCAAACACTTTTACAATATTTACAAAGAGCAAATCTTTTATAGGAAATATATTCAATTGTCTTTCAACAAGGTTGAATGAAAATAATTCTTGTGAAATATGGTCAGCAAAAAAAATATCAAAATTGTAATAACTTGAAGGATTGTTTAATAAATCACCGCCAATAATTGCTGCTCTATAAATTTCTGATTTTCCGTCACAATTTTCATATTCTGGAGAATTACAAGCATTGTGGTTATAGTAAAAAGACGGTTTGATAGAGTTATTATAAATATAGTCTAAAGCCGAACTTTGTTGACCATTTTCCCAATGATAAATATCTAACGAGTAATTATCTATATTATCTAAATCTTGGGATCTTTTAGTTGCTTCAAAAACTGGCCAGCCAAAAATTTTTGAGTTATTTTCAAATTTTGTAATGTTAAGTTCTTCGTTTTGTGTGAAACCAGTATCAAAAGTGATTAAATAATCTTTAAATTCTAAAAATTGCCAAGGGTTTCGGAGTCCAGTTGCAATTATGTTTTGTATTGGACTTGTATCCAACTTACTCATAATTGCTGTTTCAAGATTAAGCGGGTTACAATTTAACCCTATAATTTTTCCAGATACTTTTGAGGTATCTAGAGAGTCAGATCTTATTCGAGATTCAAAGTTTGCTTCTTGAAGGTCTCCAATTGATCCAAGGAAACAATTGTATTTTTCAGACCAAATGACTTTGCCGCCGTAATGTGAATCGTTTTCAGATTTAATTTCTAATAACTTTATAACCGGCTTATGATTCCTTAGTTCATTTTCATAAGAAAATAACTCAAAAATCAATATGTTATCAAGGTTTACATAGGAAATAACAAATTCTGATTTGTAAGGATTTATAGCAAGGCTTAATAATCCATTTTCCATTCCTTTTTGTCTTACATTATTTGAAATATTAAATACTTCCTCAGAACTGTTATCTGATAAATCAAATTTTACAATTTTTCCATTTTTTAAGACTATAAATAAATAATTATCTAAAAATTCTATATTTGTAATGCTTCCGTTAAACTCAAACGTATTGACAATAGATGCTTCCAATATACAATTGACTTTATTTTCACTTCCTAGGTAATCAGAACAATTATCAAACTCCAAATATGTATGTTTATAGGGAATTTCAAATACATTGTTTGTCTTTTTTTCTTCAATTGTTGTTGTAGTTACTTCAGTTGTTGTAGTTATTTGCGTTTCTTGACTTGATGTATTTGAACCGCAAGAAATAAATATAATCAATAATAACGTAAGGTGTTTTTTCATTAATTAAGTATTGTATACTTTATTTACAAAAAAGTTGTCTTTTTAGTTTTTTATAGGTTAAATTTTGAAATACCCTGTGGGCGCTACAGGATTTGAACCTGTGACTTCTTCCTTGTAAG
>CEWG01222185.1_pt1 | contig 47550 bp, 45 predicted proteins | sample 361411 | NCBI WGS metagenome assembly CEWG01 (sample SAMEA2622173, study PRJEB7988) | marine metagenome | biome: marine biome (ENVO:00000447); feature: surface water layer (ENVO:00002042); material: "saline water (ENVO:00002010), including plankton (ENVO:xxxxxxxx)" | depth 5 m | reverse complement strand
ATGATCCCCCAATGTTCAGAACCCACTGCTAGCTCCCACCTATCGGTTACTTCGGCCCATTTTTCTTATTTGTTTGGCCCTATCATTTCTTCGGGTTTAACCCATTCATTAAATTGATTATCATTTAATAATTCTAAATCTAATGCACTTTCCCTGAGGGTTAGATTATTCTTATGAGCGTGCTTAGCAATTTTCGCTGCATTATCATAACCAATGTGAGGATTCAATGCTGTGACTAGCATTAATGAGTTTTCTAAGTGCTGAGTAATTCTATCGTGATTTGCCTCTAACCCCAAAACACATTTCTCAGAAAATGATATACAAGTATCGGAAAGAATTCTAATACTGTGTAATAAATTATGAATCATCATTGGTTTGTACACATTCAACTCAAAATTTCCTTGACTTCCCCCGATGGAGATTGCTGTATTATTACCCATTACTTGACAACAGACCATGGTCATTGCTTCGGCTTGAGTTGGATTGACCTTTCCTGGCATAATGCTTGAACCTGGTTCATTAGCAGGAAGAGATAATTCACCAAAACCACACCTCGGGCCAGATCCTAACCACCTGATGTCATTAGCTATCTTCATCAAAGATGCTGATAATGTGTTCAATGCTCCAGATGTTGCCACAATTGCATCATGAGATGCAAGTTGAGAGAATTTATTCTCGGCAGTAATAAAATTCAAAGATGTATAATTAGCTATTTTTTTTGCCACGTTCTCTGCAAAGTCTGTGTGCGTGTTCAATCCTGTTCCTACAGCTGTGCCCCCCAATGCTAGTTCAAATAAGTCATTTTGAGCATTTTCAATTCGAGATATGTCATAATCTAACATAGAGACGTAAGCACTAAATTCCTGCCCTAAGGTCAAAGGCACTGCATCCATTAAATGAGTTCTACCAATTTTTACAATTTGTGAAAAATCTTTTGACTTTTTGTCGAGAGAGTTTCTTAAAATCATCACAGCAGGCAATAATCTATGATGTATTTCTTCAGCCGCTGCAATATGCATAGCAGTTGGAAATGTATCATTACTAGATTGCGCTCTATTGACATGATCATTCGGATGTACGGGTGATTTACTACCCAAACGTCCATCCGTCAATTCTATTGCACGATTCGCAATAACCTCGTTGGCATTCATATTTGTCTGAGTCCCGGAACCGGTTTGCCACACTCGTAATGGAAAATGGTCATTTAATGAGCCCGAGATAACTTCATCACAAGCGATAGAAATTAGATCGCCGATATCTCGGTCTAATTCTCCTAATTCTACATTTGTTTGTGCTGCAGCCTTTTTCAGTATGCCAAAAGCACGGATCATTGCGTGTGGCATAATATCTTCTCCGATATTGAAATTGATTAGGGATCTAGCAGTCTGAGCACCATAATATCTATCTGAAGGGACTTCAACATCGCCCATAGTATCTTTCTCAATTCTAACTTCTTCAACGGTTGGAGGAACTTTACTTTCAGTTTGAGGAATATATGGTTGAGACTTGCGTTCCGAATACAAAGATTCCTCTATCATTTTTGATATTGTGGCAGACCTACCACCGTTCTGCCCTTTTCCAACTTTCTTGTCTAATTTCTTAGCTAACTCCTCGGGAATGCTTATGCTCAGTATTCTTCTATCTCCTGCTCGATGCTTTGCCATGTCTGCGGCTGTTATTAACTTATTAATAAACTTAAAGTATTGACGGGCAGTATTACGAATATGAATTATATTATAACGCTTAAATTCTCTCTACGGAAATAATTTGCATCGGAGTAAATGGCTTATCTCTACGATCTGTTTCTTGGCCTTCTATTTCCTTAACGACACTCATGCCTTTTACGACTTCCCCAAAAACTGCATGATTGCCATTAAGCCAAGGTGTTGGCACTGTAGTTAAGAAAAATTGAGATCCCCCTGTATTTCTACCGGCATTCGCCATAGAAAATAGACCTGGGCGGTCATGACTCTTAGCTAATGCAGATGGTTCACAAGGTATTTGCCAACCTGGGCCTCCCATTCCTGCCTTTCCACTTTCTGGGTTTCTAGAATTAGGACACCCGCCCTGAATCATAAAGTCTTTAATTATACGATGGAAATGTAGTCCATTATAGAAACCTGAATCTACCAATTTAAGGAAGTTATCAGTTGTTTCAGGGCATTCCTCTGTGTAGAGTTGTATTTGTATTTCTCCAAGTGTAGTCGACATTTGTACAATTGTCATAGTCAACCGAAATCGCTACCATTCATGAGGTTGATGGTGTTATGTCGTGAAAATACTAATCAAGGAGGAATCTGATGGAGTACCATGAGTGAACTGAGCGGCCATGATTGCCCTCGATGTCATGTGGAATTGTTCATAGAGGTTAATGAAGAAGTAGAGGGTGTAGACTTATTGATTTGTAAGGAATGTTGGGGTGTCGGCGTTGCTGCTAAATCGATGGAGTTAGTGATGTCAGAAGGAAGTTTGCTAGACACAAAAAGGGATGAAATAATCAAGAGTAGCGGAGATTGTAAATGTCCGATGTGTTCTACAATAATGGATGAGATTGAATTAGATATTCCTGAAAATATTCGTGAAAAAATCAGTATTATCGGCCAGTCGGATTTAGATATAAATAATGTGATTATCGACTCTTGTAATAGTTGTCCCACGTTTTGGTTTGACGCTGGTGAACTAGATCTTCTAAATGGGATAAAACCGAGATTTAGAGGGGGGAATCGAGATCCGACAAAAGTCAGATTGCTTGAAGATCAAACATTAACAGAGGAAGATCTCAAAAAGAAAAAAAATACCAGAAATGGTCTAGGATTGGTAACTTTAGCTGTCGCCATCTATGGATTCGTGATAGGGGGCATCTTAGTAAAAATATTAGCAGCATTGTTGGGAATTGGAGGATTAATAGCAATATTCTCAAAGAATCCAGAACAATCTCTTGTGAAGGGAACTTGTGAGAAATGTTTGAAACCTGATAAATTACTCGCATGGAATTGTCAAAGTGGAGGATGCTGGGCACACATATGTGCTGACTGTGAAAGTGTCGGCAGTGATCCTGTTGAGGCTTATGCAAAAACCCTTGGGACGGTTGCCGTTGGGACTGTTGTTGCTGGAGTGGCGGTATTGGCTTTATTTGCAGCGATGGAAAGCGGTGGCGCAGGATTGGATTTGTTTGGCCCTAGCGGAGGTGGGGGGAAGAAAAAAGCGAAGGCAAAGAAGATAGATATGCTCCTCTGCAGAGAATGTACAAAAAGATGGAGGGATCAACAAGATGACAGTGAGAGTAAGGAGTATAATGATTCAGGAATTGTTTCAAAGAATTATAAGACAATAAAATCCTCCGAAGCGACTGGTGATGGTTATTGCAATCATAAGGATTCTCGGACCGACAGAAAATGTCAAAGAATGACATTTAGGGGTGGCAATTATTGTTATGTTCACAAAGAGTTGTATTAGTCCATTTCAGGCTACGGTTGAGCCCAACATAACATCATCCGGAAGTTCAAGTAAATTTACTGTACCGTCAGGATCTAATGCTCCAAGAATTAAAAATTGAGATATAAATCCCCCTGGTAATGTCTTCTCTCCCAAATTTATAGCGCCAACAACTAAACGACTAATTAATTCACTTCTAGAATAATTTGTAATTTGAGCTGAGCTGGAAAGTTTACCAATTACTGGACCAAAGTCTACTGTGATTTTGTAAGACGGTTTTCTCATTTCAGGATAATTATCAACACCAATAATTTTACCTACTCTTATATCTAGAGAAAAATAATCATTTACACTTACATAATCTTTTTTCGAAAGTTTATCCGGATGATATGGTAAATCATCAGAATTAACCTCATGCTGACCCATTTACTCACCCACGATCTCTGAACGTAGCAGTAATGGAATCAAAAGGACGCCTGCCTTTTCAAATGCCTCTGCTCCGCCTTCCTGCCTGTCGAGAATTGTAATACATGCAACCACATCGCAACCGATTTTTCGCATTCTTTCTGATGCTTTCAAAGCGGAACCCCCGGTTGTAGTTACATCCTCTAATAGAATTATTCTGTCGCCTTTTTTCAAACTCGCCCCCTCGATTCCTGGTGGGTTGCCAGTTTTCCTACCTCCTCTTCCTTTGGCTTCTTTACGAACCATAAATCCGCGTATTTGGGATTCTTTTGGGGCCTTTGCTATGACAATCCCGGTCAGAGGGACTGCTCCTAACTCCAGCCCACCCACAGCATCAATTTCTTGTAAAGAGTTGATCTTAGCATGGATTAGTACTCCTAAAAGATGGGCACTTTCTGGATCCATCATTACTGGCTTCATATCGAAGAAATGAGGGCTCTGACGACCACTTGCGAGAGTGAATAAATCATCAGGAGAATGGAGATATGCTAACTCTCTGACTTTTTCTATTAAGCGAATTTTAGCATCCAAAACAGTTGTCGACATGTTATTCTCTCTGTTAAACGGCGAGAGTTAATCGAATGAATGTTACCACTTCTAAACACAATATTTGACATTGTTCACACTGAATGTTATTGGACGGTGAGTATTCTTGAGAGATTATTAGTTGGTTAGGGGACGGACATGGGTGGAGTGGAATTGAATTCATTTACCATAGACTCGGACCGTCTTGAGAAAGAACAAGAAAGGTATGAATTATGGCTGGAGGAAGAGACCGAAAGAGCGTATCAAATCGCTAAAATTGCTAAATCAAAAAATTTAGACTTTGAGGATACCATCGAAATCCCCCGAGCTTCAGATTTAGCAAGCAGGACAGAAAAATTACTTGAGGATTATTTAGATGGAATGAAAATTGAAGATGAATTAAGGCATTTACTAAATACAACAGACAGGGAAAGTGCTTCGATACAAATTGCTGTTGATGTTGCAAGAAGAATGAATGAAGAAACATTGGATATGCAAAAATCGATAGATTGTGGGCTTAGAGTGGGATTAGCCGTATTAACAGAGGCTGTATTGGTTGCACCTTTAGATGGGATAGGCGACGTTAGAATCCTGAATAACGTAGATGGTACTGAGTTTCTTTCCATTGATTTTTGTGGCCCCATAAGAGCCGCTGGAGGAACTGCTCAGGCACTGGGTGTGCTTATTGGAGACATGGTTAGAAGAGAATTGGGATTGAACAGATATATTCCTACAACTCAAGAAGTTGAGCGAGTTAAAGAAGAATTTGGACTTTATAGAGTAGGGCTGCAGTACAAACCGCCTCCAGAGGAAATTGAAACTATAATTCGAGCATGCCCCGTAATGGTAAATGGAGAAGAGACTGAAAGAATCGAATGTTCGGGATATAAAGAAGTTAGGAATATTGTAAACTCAAATGGATCTTATCGGACTAGAATTCGAGGAGGAGTAATGCTTGTTATAGGCGAGGGTTTGTGCTTAAAAGCACCAAAAGTACAGAAACATACAGAACGAATGAAAATTCAAGGATGGGAATTTATTGCACAATTTGCAAGTAAAAACAAAAATGATATCAAAGATAAAAACTCTTTCAAACCAAGAAAAATAAACCCTATTGGACGGTACATGGATGACGTCATTGCAGGGAGGCCTGTATTTGGAGAGCCAAACTACCCAGGTGGATTTAGATTAAGATATGGCCGAAGTAGGATCACAGGACTAGCTGCAGCTGGTGTTAATCCTGTGACTATGGAGGCAATGGGAGGTTTCCTAGCGGTAGGTACACAAATGAAAATTGAAAGGCCTGGAAAAGCCTGTGCCGTGACTCCATGCGCAGAAATCGATGGCCCTACAGTACTTATGAATGATGGATCATTTAGAAAGATTAAAAATTTAGATGATTGGAGAGCAAATGTAGCCAATGTAAAATCAATTTGGGATTCTGGAGAAATTTTGATAGGTTATGGAGAGTTTTTAGAAAATAATAAGAAATTAGTTCCATCGTCATACAACAAAGATTGGTGGGCGTCAGAATTATCTGAGTCTCTAGATATGCCAGATAAGGTAGACCTATTCGCAAGAATAATAAATACAGATTCAAAATCTTTACCAATTGGTCTACCATTTAATGGAGCCATAAAGAGAGGAGGAGAAGATCCAAATGAACGTAAATGGAGAAAAAGAAATTGGATATCTTATCTAAAAGATCTAAATCTAAATTGGAAACAGATAAAAAAAATCTCAGAGGAATTTGGAACTGCAATTCCTCCACCGTGGAATCTTTGGTGGTCTGATTTACCCGTTAGTTATCTGCCTCCATTAATACAGTCAATCAAGACCTCTTTCATAGAAAGTAACGAGCTTATAATCCCGAATGTGGTAGATAATTGGCCTTTAGAGGCCATCGAAATTTCACAAATACCCGAACAAATATCAGGTACCAAGGCCAATTGGACTATGATTCACGATAATGGAGTCATTAAATCTTCATTGATGACTTTAGGAATTGAGCATTATCACAAAAATGGAGACATAATAATCACAACTTGCTGGGAAGCTCTTCTTGAAGGTTTAGGATTTGAGGTTTATGAAGATAAAATTAGGACATCTGTTGATTCGGAACTACATATTACCGACAGAGTAGAAAAAATTATTCATTCAATGGATATTATTGATAGAGAAACAGATAGAATGCGGAGACTTGAGAAAAAAAGAGATCTAGCAAGAATTGAAGCAACGACAGCCGCTAGGCAAGTCGGACTTAATATCGAGCAAACTGAGAGAGCTGGAGATAAAGCTGCGGCCAAAATTATTGATGAAGGAACTGAAAATCAAGATTTGTTACTTAATGCAAGAATACTGCTTGATGAAAATGATGTTGAAAGAAGTTTATGGATTGTTAGGAGAATGTCTGATCTCAGATGGGAAGATTCAGTTCCCTGTAGAGTGGGGGCTAGGATGGGACGTCCAGAAAAGTCAGCAAGAAGGGAATTGAAGCCGTTAACTCATTCTCTATACCCTATTGGCGAAAACGGTGGAAGCCAAAAATTACTAATTCAAGCCGCGAAGAAAGGAAGAATTAGAGTTGAAATGTCTAGAAGAATATGTCAAGATTGTGGCAAAGAATCTCCAAACTTAATTTGCCATAACAGGAACTCTGAAGGTGAAATTGTTGAATGTGGGGGAAAAACTGTAGAAAGAAAATCAAGAAGTGTTAATTCAAGAAGGAGAAGGGGGGAAAGAACAACTGTGGATTTAGATAAATTATTGGAGGTTAAAAGAAGATCTCTAGGGTTGGATAGATTGCCATCTTTCATAAAAGCACAAAAAGAACTGCTTTCCGAAGGGCAAACTCCTGAGCCTATTGAGAAAGGAATCCTTCGAGGTAAATTCGGTGTCTCTGTTTTCAGAGACGGTACTGCTAGATATGACATGATTGATGTCCCAGTTACACACTTCAAGCCAACCGAAATTCATACTTCATGGGAAAAATTATACGAGCTTGGTTACGAAAAAGACGTTTTTGGTCAGAAATTGAATAATAACGAACAGATATTAGAGTTATTCCCACAAGACATTATTCCATCTCTAAATGCGGAAGAGCATTTGATTTCTACATGCAATTTTGTTGATGATTTATTGGTCAGATTTTACAAAATGGAACCTTTTTACAGAGTAAATACTATTGAAGATATAGTCGGTTCATTAGCCATTGGACTTGCTCCTCACACTTCAGGAGGAGTTTTGTGTAGAATAATTGGTTGGACGGCGGCATCGGCTGGTTATGCGCATCCACTTTTTCATGCTGCAAAAAGGAGGAATTGTGATGGAGATGAAGACAGTATTTTGATGTTAATGGATGGGTTACTAAACTTCTCAAAACATATCTTACCGTCCGGAAGAGGAGGTAGAATGGATGCCCCTCTTGTACTGACCACCCGATTGAATCCGAGTGAAATCGATAAAGAAGCACTAAATGTTGATTGTTCGCACTATTACACGAGATCGTTCTATGAGAAAACCCAACTTCAACCGCATCCTAGTGAGTTAACCCATGAGGTTGAAACTGTGGAGACACGTTTAGGAACTATAGGAGATTTGCGGGGCTATGGCTGGACGCATGAATCAGGAAAATTAGATGCAGGGCCAATAAATTCATCATACAAAACACTCAAGTCGATGGAGGACAAGATGAATGGTCAGTTATCCATTGGTTCCTTACTAAGAAGTGTAAGGGTAGAAAAGGTTGCGTCACAAGTGATAGAATCACACTTTTTACCAGATTTAAGGGGAAATCTGGTAGCATTCACAAGACAAAAGGTAAGATGTGTGAAATGTGGTGAGAAATACAGAAGAATGCCTCTAGCTGGGAAATGTATTCAATCTCATAAATTAGAAATTGGAGGATTATCGGCTAGAAGAGGTGAAGATTCAACAATGTGCGGAGGGAATGTTATACTGACCGTTACTGAAGGTGCGGTTAGAAAATATATCAAAGTCACAGAGGGAATTATTGAGAATTATGGAGTAGGCATGTACACGGAACAAAGAGTAAAGTGGTTGACTGAAAGCGCTGATTCTTTATTTAACAATGATAAAGTAACTGTTATGACCTTGACAGATTTCCTGTAATTAGTACCTAATTCCTATAATAGATAATATCTTGGCCATCCACTGAAGTTTGACCAACTTCTCTTTAGGATTGGTTTCGCCTGACCACTTGCCTACTATATCGGTGCGGGTACCCAGTAGAATAATCCTATCAACAGAAACACCGAGAGCTACTAAGAAACAAACTGCTCTATCGCCATCAGTAAAACCTCCAGGGTTATACATGCCATCAATCTCTTTAGGAGTTTGGTGGGTTAGTACAATTCTTGGAGGAGTTTGTACGTCAAGTGCTATTCGTAATAGATTTCTCCATGACGAAATATTGTCTCCGTGTGCATGTAGTATAACCGGAATGCTTCGTTTTACTGCTTCAACTGTCCCTGTACCTCCATCTCCATCGCTGACAATACAAACTAATCTTGACCAGGCTCTTTCTGAAATAGATTCAGGAAGAGATGAGAGAACTCCTACAGCACCATCTGCGGCAACAAATAAAGTCGGATTTTCTAACATAGATATGATTTCAGATTCTTCTACAGCAGCACCTAAAACTGCTATGTTTGTATTTCTCAGTACTAACCTTCTTCGTAAGTTGGCCAAAGTAACACCTCTTTGCGGTCGAGTCCATATTTCAACATTGGAATTTTCGACTTGGTCTAAAAGTTCAATGGCACTTTGAACGTCTGATTCAATGTCCCAATTAAAGAAATCACGCACCTGATCCTGTATCGTGATCAGTTTATCATTTATTGGAAAAAGGCCAATTTCAATGGACACAAATATACAACTCCAGTGGAAGGAGTCGGTGAGTGTTGAAGAACCCTCGTCGTTCATGAGCATAATGTGCCGATGCCGCTTACCAAACCAAGCATCGAAAATGATGCTTTGATTGCAAGATATCCTTTCTTGCCTCAGGGTAATGATTTTCTGAAAATAGTTTTGGAAAAAAATGGCATTACAGTCAATGATTTAATCGAAGAAGTATGGTTAGAAGAAGTACGTGCAAGAGGTAGAGTAAGACTTCTTGAATCTGTTATGCATAAAGAAGGAGTTGATTCGGCAACAACAATTGATTTATCTTCTGATTTGGGTAAGATGACTGAATCCCTTTCATTCCTTTACGCAATGCTCGTCGTGTGTGCTTCATTCAATGAAAGACTGTTGGCTAGATGGGTTGAAGGTGAAGCAAGCAGAGCAGATCAACTCTTTGGAATGGATAATGAGAACTTTGCCTTATTAGCGAAATCATATATTTCAGATATCAAGGAAGTACCAGATAAGTTTGGAAGAAAAAATACTTATTGGATACCACTAAGTGATTTTATAGAGCTCTGTCCACGAATATCTGGTAATTATTGGAGATTAATCAATCGACCTGTGGAGGACGGTTGGGTCTGTATGGATTCAGGAGCTGGAGAAACTAGTCAACAGAGAACTGCAAGATTAATCAAAGAAAGAATACGTGAAGATTTGACAAATAGTTGCTTAAAAAGAATGAATAAAATGGATGACACATTTGCTGAATTATTCTCTGACCCTGTGGAAAGAGTGAGTAAATTACTGTCTGAGCAAGTAAAGGAAGAAATGCCTATGACGGCAGCAATTAGAGAAGATTGGCCCCCCTGTTTTGAGTCAGCTGTTGCTGAGTTAAATCAAGGAATTAATGTAAATCACACTGGACGACTTTTTCTGGCATCCATGTCATACTCTATGGGATTATCACAAGAACAAACCTGTGGTTTCTTTATGAATGCTCCAGACTATAGTGCGGACACGACCAGTTATCAAATAAGTCAAATTTTTGAAAGAAAATACACCCCTCATGGCTGTGCCGCATTGAAAACTGGTGCAAGGTGTCCAGTTTCACCGGGAGATGATCGGCTCTGTGATCAAGAATGGTTAACTCATCCGTTGAAGTATCTTAAAGCCAAACAAAGGAGAAGATTTCAAGACGGTGGGGAAGTTGTTAGTCTTGGGAAAAATGATGAAAAAACTCCCAAGTAAGACAATTCTTCATAGGCACCATCACTTAAGCGTGCACCATTAGGGGCGAGTGGAGTGGTCAGGACATTAGTTCTAACGGTTGATAGAGATAATGACCTTGGCGTCAAAGCCGCAATCAGAGGGCCCGTTCTTGGTAGAAAACCTACCATTACCGCGGCTATCAAACTTGGAATTGCTGACCCGGAAGAATCAGACACTAACGCAATCTTAGGGGCATTGCATCATTATGACAGGATTATGGAAAATATAGACCCTAACGATGAAGTTGAAGTTGCAATACTAACAGGTGATGTACGTGTTGGGCCAAGAAGCGATAGAGCAATTGCCAGCCAACTAGATGAAGTCATAAAAGAGTTCCAACCGGATGTTGCAATTCTGGTTACTGATGGTGCGGATGATGAAGCATCAATGCCGATTATAACTTCAAGAATACGAGTTGAGCATCTGGAGAAGATAATTGTAAGACAATCAAAAGGGATTGAATCAACATATTACTATATTGCAAAGGCTATTGATGACCCACGTTGGAGAGCGAAACTGTTAGTACCGATTTCTATATTTTTAATGATTATTGGGCTTGGACTAATATTACCAAATGGTAGAATTCTAATAGGGGTAATGCCTTTATTGGTTGGAATTTGGATCCTTTCAAAAGGTCTGGGATGGGAGGAGCAATTAGAAAGACTGATGGTAGACTTGCGAGACAGTGCACAGAAAGGAATTTTCTCATCTATGCTATGGGCAATGTCTATTTTCTCTATATTCTTAGCTGGAATAACTATGTTCCAAGTTTTCTCAGATACCGAACAATTCGGTGCGTCGTCTGACGCTTTAATATGGTCCAATGCCGTTCAAGATGCCTTGACTTGGTTAGTGGTATCTGTATTTTCATTTGCGCTTGCTATCGGAATTGTGAGGTGGGGCGAGGGAACTTACACTGGAAGATCAATTATTTTGTTTGGCAGAGGAGCAATAGTATATACAATAGCCGAAGCTTCTCTAATTGTGCTGATTCAAATTCTAGAAGGGCAATCATACATCGTGAGCTTTGATACCGTTTCACAGGATTGGGATTTACCATTATTTACTTTGATTTTGTATTATTTATTGAAAACCGCTGTTGAATCTATTACTCAAGAAGAAGAAAATATCTCAACTAATAAATTCTGGGGAGTGTAGTTTTTTTAGAAAAAATGATACGAATCTTATTCATTTCTCAAATACAGATTCGATACGACATGACGGACACATTACTTTGATTGGTCTTATCGGAGGAATTCCTATCGCAACTTGACAGTGCGGGCAAAGAATAGCTTGATTTATTTTAGATTGGCGTTCTTTAGCATCTTTACTGGGATCATAGGTGAATCGATATTTGTGTGCATCGCTCAGAAACTCAGGAGATCCTTCTGAAGATTCATGTTTGGAAATAAAGTTAGATTTCTTTTCTGGCAACTTTATTTTTGGTTTGGAACTTGGATTATTTATTCCATGCTCAAAATCCTTTATCTCGTTTTCTAACACCGGGATTGAAATGCCTAGTTCTCTTGATATGCGGTCTATCGTTAACTTTCTTTCGTAATCATCCATGCCAATGAACTGTTGTAATATTGCACCTGGTATATCCATATTAATCACTCACTATTTGAAAATAATATTCACTTTCCCGGTATAGTTTGAATAAAATTTATTTAGTTTTATCTAAAAACTGTTTGACTATCTCTCCTTCTGCCTTCACCAATTGTTCAGCAACTGTCGATTTAGACAATCCTAATTTGACTGCCAAATCTCTGATAGAGGTTTTCTTTGGGACTTCATACCAACCACTGTTGTGTGCTAATTTCACTATTTTATGCTGTTGTAATGTTGTTGCTTGATTCGAAATACCTTCGGAATTTCTGGCTCTAACAACCCGGTCAACTGGCATTTGATTCTGGATTGTATTTAGCACCTTGACCATAGATGATTGTCTTCCGGACAACTGAATAACCAAACCCGAGGATGTTAAATTAGTTCCAGAAAGAATGCATAAATCATTATTCTTGAAAAAATCACCTATTAGGTTAGAATTGAGCTCAAGAATTAAGAGATGGTGAGTTAAGTACTCAGATGTCCACTCTTCTAAAATTTCTAAAACGGTTATTCCATCTAATCTAAAACCGGGCTGTGGACACTTGGAATCTAATGTTATGCATTCAACCATAATTCTCAAATTATCGTTAATTATTCCAAGGCTTCCTCTGTAATCCCAACTAACCGATTCAAGAGCTTTCTTGATACGATTATCGTGAAGGATTGAGGACGGTGAACATTCAATCCTGACTGCTCGCATAGTGGTTTGCCTCATACACGAGTAGCCCCCAAAGGTTAAGAAAATAATTGATAAATGATTTTCTAACTTTCCTCTGAGAATTGAATCTCATTTTGAACAATTGCACGTGCTACTTCGGGAGAATATCCTACTTGTTTCAATTCATTCATTCTCTTCTCCGAATCTCTTTCTTTCCAAAAACCTTTGTCGTTCCTTTCTATAAGCTCATCTGTGTAATCAGGCGCTATTGAAGATCTGCGATTCCTTTGGACTAAAACTAAGCCTGATAATAAAACGATTATTATGCTAAAAATACTAGCAGTGATAACAGAACTCGATGACAAGAATTGAGTTATACTCATTTCTACGTTAGTATCCTCGATTGAATCCATACAACCATCACGATCTGCATCGGTTTTCTTATTCGATACCCAATTAGTTAAACCATTAGGGCAATTATCTCTTGAATCTAAGATTCCGTCTCCGTCGTCATCATTATCCTCAATATCATCTATACAGCCATCATTATCAATATCTAGACCGCTAGAAATGCTATTAGGACAGTTGTCGAAGGTATCGAAAACGCCATCATTATCATCATCCGCATCTTCGTACACGTCATGACAACCGTCTTGATCAACGTCTTCTAAAATAGTTGAAACCCAATCGGATGTCGGGTTGTCTTGACAATTATCTAGACTATTATCTATCCCATCATTATCGATATCAATATCCTCAGAAGCATCTAGACAACCGTCGTTGTCCATATCCCCATCTGAGCCTCCATGATTAGAATTCATTTCACTTCTTACGCAATTGTCTTCTATGTCCAAAAATCCGTCGTTATCATCATCATAATCTTCTTGAGAATCATTACAACCATCTGAGTCCCAATCATTCAATGTCGTGGATTCCCAACCTGATAAGCCCATCGAACACTGATCTAATGTGTCCGGTACTCCATCATTATCTCTGTCTATATCTTCTGTCGCGTCGTGGCAACCATCGCCATCTTGATCTGTAGCTGGACTCGAAATCCATAAAACTAGGCCTTGTGGGCAGTTGTCTTCTCTATCACTGATTCCATCATTATCATCATCATTATCTTCAAATGTATCATGACAACCATCATTGTCATGATCAAAATACAGATCATCCCAGGAGGAGGATCCAGATGGACATGCATCGTATGCATCTAAAAATGGGTCATTATCATCATTATCATCCTCGTCAGCATCTCGGCATCCGTCCCCATCATTATCCTCAGATAAACCAGCCCAATATTGTGCTCCGGAAGGACATAGGTCATCACTATTCAATACACCATCTCCATCTAAGTCTAAGTCCTCAGTTATATCGTCACAGCCGTCATTGTCATGATCTAATATTTCGCCAATTGTACCTGTTGGACACAAATCATAATCATCAGAATATCCGTCATTGTCATCGTCTAAGTCTTCTGATGAATCTCTACAACCATCGCCGTCATAATCGTTAAGCATAGAAGATTGCCAATTTGACTCTCCGAATTGGCAAAGATCGTGCTCATCAATTATTCCATCGTTGTCATCATCATCCCAGTCCTGATTATTGATCAGATTGACCTGAATTAATTTTGTAACAATAGCTTCTTCTTTGGTTGAAGACTGTACTGAAATTGTCAATAAGAACTCTTGGTCTTCGTTAACCTGTGCTAATGTGGGGGCGCGAATAAATAAATCAAAATTATTCATTTGATTCTCAATTAGAGTTGTGGTATGTTGATAATTGCCTGCAAAACCTGCATCAATGAACCAATTTTCTGGAGTTCCTTGGACATCAATAATTACTATATCAGATTCTCCTGGCAACTGTATCGCATTAATTTGATAATTGGTATTGAATGATTCGGAAGGTAAGAAGGTCAGTTCATCAGGGGTTGCACTAATTTCTACATCCCAGACATTTTCTGACCAAAGACATACCTCCCATTTTTCTTCTTCTTGGGATGTATCAAGACAATCATCTGTTGTCCAAATAATGTCACGATTTGGCCAATCGAAGTTAACTATCGGTTGAGATGAGGATTGCACATTATTACCAAAAATTCCCATTAAGTTGTCTGAGCTAGAGGCAATAATTCTAGTGTTGATAACGCCATAAGCTTCAGTCAATGTTTGACCTACTGGAAGTTCACCATCACTATTTAATTGTGGAGAATTAATTCTTGTCCACCTTAATTCAACTCTTTCCTCATCAGTGATTTCGTTCTCTAAGGATTCGAACCAGGTAATATGAACTGAACCATCATTATCGAAATCAACTCTTGGATTTGCACCATATGTCATATCTGATCCTGGAACTGCTGAGTTAGTAACAACGGCTACTTGACTCAAATCTAGACCGTCGTGCTCACCATCAAGTATTCCTTTCTTGCTCAAATCAATCTGCATGTAATGTAGTTGAGAAGGAACATTCTGACCTGGCATGGAATCGCGTCCATCCACCCATACAACATGGATATTTCCTTCTTCGTCGACATTAACTTCTGGATTTACCGACCAGCCATATCCATTAGTTAGACGAGTGTCGTTAACTAATACAAAGTGCCCTATTGTACTCCAGCCGAGGCCATCTTGCCAGACATAATCCAGACCGGGCCCGATATCTTCAATATACTCACCAGTATCTTCATCGACACTAATCGCAGGCATTCCGGCGGTCCATCCACTTCTTGGAGAATTGAGAAGTGAATACGGATTTAAGACGGTCATGAAAGTCTCAGTCGAGCCGCTCCCAGTAGTTAGAGATACAATCTCATTCACTAGAGCATTCAATTCTTCAGTATAATTTGCAACTGGAATAACCACATCATCTATCCAAGCAGCATCAAGTCCGGAACTGACGCTTCCATCTTTCACGTACTTCCACATCAAAGTGTGTTGACCAAGGGATATAGGGGTTGTAAAATTACCACTTTGGGAACCCGACCATTGAGCGATCTGAATACCATCAATATAGAACTTCAAGAAATCATAATTTGATTCTGATGAGACATTATATGAAAATGATACAGCTCCATCGGCCATTATCCCAACAAATTCTAAATTTGTACTCTGTCCGTCAGAAATATCTCCTGATTGGGCAGAATAAGTGCCAGAAATAGGGGTAGAGGAAGGATTCACTTGGTGTACGTAAGGATAGTCGACAGATACAGAAGTACCACCATCACCCCATGTATCATTAAGATAGATTGTGTAATTTCCAGGATTAGTATAACTCGTCAAGACTGCATTATAATGATTTGATACATCGCTAGAATTGTATGAATCGACTGTTCCGTTAGGTAGGATGACATCCATGCTAAATTCAGAAGCCCAAGCATCAACTGTTACAGTAAGTTCAACAGGGATGCCATTCAATGCTGGAGGAATATAAAACGTACAATTTAATGAATGGAATGATGGGTTACCGGCAGTGCCTCCAATATCGCAAAGATTCACATTAGAATATACTAAGCCATTATTTGCAGATTCTACTGACCAAGATGCGTTGGAAGTTCCAGAAACAGCCCATCCATTTGTCAACATACCACTTTCGAAGTCTCCCTCAAAGTTAGCCATGTTATTAGATGGATAGAGATACATTTCACCGCCTGCATCTTTAGTTCCCCAAGTTAAATCATCACATGTTCTTTGTTGTGTTCCAACTGTAGTTCCGGGACATTGTACCAAATCCATCATATGAGACCTTACCATTGTGTCTGAACCACCTGCTGCAGTAGAAGGTCCATACGCAGAAGTTCCCGCAACGGCAATAGGAATTATTCCCGCCTTAGTACAGGCGTCGTGAGCTTCAACTATTGATTGATTATCATCTGATTCTTGTGATGGATCGCCACCAAATGGCCCTTCATCTGAAACAGGTATTATCAATCTTGTAGCATTAGGATTCCATTGATGGTCATTCGGTGTTGCAGGATTGCCAGGTATATTTCCAGCATTATCTCTCCAAGATAAGCAGGCCCATGTAGATCCTGGCCCCCACATTTCACTATTATATCCCCAATCAGAAGGAATATTGTAACTAGTACCATTAAACATTACATCACTTAAAGCTCTAATTCCACCCGATGTATCTGTAGAATTTTGGCCTAGAGATAAATCTCTTGGACCATCCCCATAACCGCCTATTTCATATGCATCTTCACAATTCTTCTGGCTACTTGCAAAACTCATTTGGCCGCTTATAGCATAAAGTGTCTCAAGAACAGTAATGCTTGCTGATTCTAACATGGGCTTTACTCCTTGGAAATACTCTCCACTACTCAGATTACCTCCATAAAAGACTGCGCACATATCTAACCATTCTGTCGTCATAGAACCTGAAGAATCAATTAACCCAACATATTCTATTAAACTACCACGCGTATCTTCCCATACGACAATTACCGTATTATTTACTCCCATAGAAATCGCAGGACTACCTTTGTAACCGATTGCTGGAGTAATTATTGTATTACTTATCATTGTAGATAATGAATTAGAACCTGATGTATTGAATGTAAACATTGCATAATAAATTAGTGATGCTCCAAAAAATGTACTTTGTGGATCGTAAGTATCAACCCAAACTATGTGAGTTGCATCGAAAGAATCGATGGCGATATCTGGGTCGTTTCTCACTCCAGTTCCAACGGCTACTGTGTACTCAGAAACAAGTGTCATTGAAGCAATGTCTCCAGCGTCTCCGTCTTGATCGTCTAATGAGGAGTCGATTATTGTGTAAAGAATTTCAAGATCAGTAATAGCCCAAACAATATGCGTCCTATAATTAGAATCGATAACTAAAGACGGGCTGGATAATGCTGTTGTGGAGTTATTACCCACAGCCGTAGCATCTATGAGTACAGTATCAATTCCACTTGTTGAAATTAAAGCAAAGTATAACTGAGGGTTCGTTCCATTTTCTATCCATACAAGATGTACCCTCTGAGAATCGTCCATTACACCAATTACTTCAATTGGATTGGATGCATTAAGATTGGAAAGTAGAGTAGATGTTGATGTATCATCAAGTGTCCCATTTGCAGTATAATGTATTTCTTGCTCTTTATCTAAATTATCGAATGACGGCGATAAACTAGGGGCCATCACAGAAAGAATCATGATCAAAGTCAGAGCAATAGATAGTCTAGATTTATGCCTATTTTCTATATTGTTAATTATTGGTAATTTATTATCTTTCATCATGGTGGAACTACGAACCATGTTTCTTTGAGAGAGGTTTACATACATAGTAAGGTGACCGGACAGGTCCAAAAATATCTACTGAGTATTAGTTTTTATTTGTTTTTCATACTTTCTTTGCGTTTGATATATTCTGAATAATTACCCGGCCATACCCATAGGCTACCGTCTCCTGGAAGTTCCCAAATAGTATCACATATTTTATCTAAAAACCATCGATCGTGACTGACGGTAATTATTCCTCCATCATATTCTTCTAGAGCATATTCCAAAGCTTCTTTGGCGTCTGTATCAAGATGATTTGTGGGTTCGTCCAATAGTAACATGTTATTTTCTTCGAGAAGAAGTTTTAGCATAGCAATCCTTGCTCTTTCTCCTCCACTTAATTTTTTCAATTTTGTATTTACCATGTCACTAGTAAATTGGAATTGTCCAAGCATAGCTCTGATATTCTTATATTCCATTCGAGGTTTTAATTGCTGAATCTGTTCTATAGGTGTTTTCTCAAAATCAAGAGAACGATGATCTTGATGAAAATAACCTATTTGTACTCCTGGCCGGACATCTATTTGTCCTGAATCTAATTTTAACTCACCAATAATTGTCCTCAAAATACTAGTTTTCCCTGCACCATTTGGGCCTACAATACCTATTTTTTGGCCACGCCTAACTCCAACATCAAGTCCATGAAGAATTGGTCTTTTCATACCCTCAAAACTCAAATGAGCTTTGTGAAAATCTAATACTTCAAGACTAGATTTTTCTGTTGCCTGCAGAGAGAAATTAAGCATTCTTCTTTGCCTTGGTTTTATCGATTTCAACCATTTTAATTCGCGCTCTGAACGCATTATCATGAAATGTTTCTGTGAAATTGATTTGTCGTATTTGTTATTGCTTTTCATTGACCTCATAGCACCCTTTAATCTCTTCAATTCTTTCTGTGTCTTGTCAATTCTATCTTCTAAGGTTTGAAGAAACAATTCCTTCTGTTTAAGATAAGAAGTATAATTCCCAGGATAACCTTTTGAGTGTGCATCCTGAATCTCAACGATATTGTTACATACTCTATCAAGGAAATATCTATCGTGACTTACCACCAATAATGCTCCTTGGAAACTTAAAAGAAAATTTTCTAGCCAATCAAGTGTTTGTAAATCAAGATGATTTGTTGGCTCGTCTAGAAATAACAAATCTATTTCTTTCAAACCAACCAATTGTCTAGCAAGTGCGACTTTGGCTTTTTCACCACCGGAAAGAGAAGAAAGTTTCGTTTCCATAGGGTGATGAGCTAAATCTAAAGCTTTCAAAATCTCTTGGGCATGTCCTGCAACATCCCCTCCACCTGAACGCGCCATCAATGCTTGTAACTCTTGATATCTTTCCATAGTAGGTTGCCAGTCACCTTCGTAAAAAGATGAGAGTGCCATTTGTGCTTCTATATCTGTGATCTCATCTACAAGTTCTTGAAACTGGCGTCCTCGTCGATTTAGTTCGGCACCCAAAGTTGCATTTTCATCTAAATCTCTAATTTGAGTTAGAAATGCCAAGCGTAATCCTGGAGCAAAAGTGATGTCGCCCATATCCTGATCCTGATTAGAAATAGTTCTCAGTAGTGTAGTCTTACCTGCGCCATTATGGCCAACAACTCCTATCCGGTCGCCCTCGTCAATTCGGAGGTTGACTCCTTCTAAAATTGTCAACGGGCCAAAGGTTCGGTGTATCTCTTCTAGCCTTACCAGCTCACGAACCATGTTACTCCGGCATACAACCTATTCAAGTGCTCATCGGTTGTAAATATGTAATTTGAAAAGGAACTAATTAGATTTCAGAGCATTGATTCTGTTCTCATCTAGCCTTTCCCATTCAAAATGGCCTTCTGAATCGGAAGGGCGTCCAAAATGCCCGCCCGATGAGGTTAGGCTATATCGAGGTTCATTTAATTTCAAATCACGTACAATAGCTGAAGGTCTAAAATCAAAAATAGAGTTGATTTTTTGTTCTAATTCTTTATCACTTACCAATCCGGTGCCAAAACTATTAACATGTAGACTTACAGGTTGCGAAACTCCTATTACATATGCAACTTGGATTTCACATCTTGTTGCTAAACCTGATGCCACAATATGTTTAGCCACCCAGCGAGAATAGTAAGCTGCTGAACGGTCTACTTTCGTTGAATCTTTGCCACTGAATGCTCCACCGCCGTGACGACCCATCCCTCCGTAAGTATCAACGATAATTTTACGGCCTGTGATTCCTGCATCCGAATAAGGACCCCCTGGATCTGCAAACCTCCCTGTTCCATTAACTACAAGGCGATACCCATTTCTTAACCAATGAGAAGGGATAGCGTGCTCAACAACGTGTTTACGGATCTCATCTGTAACAAACTGATGTTCTAATTCTTCATTTCCATCGAATCTGTCTTTAAGTTTGGAATCATGTTGTGTAGCAACTACAACAGTATGGACATGGCTAGGATTACCTGAATCATCATATTCTACAGTAACCTGACTTTTTCCATCGGGCCTAATCCATAGAATTTCATTATTTTGTACAATCATATCTAATCTTCGGCATATTCTTTGTGCTAATGCTGCTGGAAGAGGGAAATATCTGCCACTTAATTCATCTTCAAATTCTGTTTCTGTACACGCATAGCCGAACATCATGCCTTGGTCACCAGCGCCTACATCATCATCGGAATCTCCGTCAACTCCTTGAGAAATATTTGGCGATTGAGTGGTAATGTGTACCAGAACATCGCATAATTCTCGGCTAGTTGCATCCATTCCTATCTGATGAGAAGTGTATCCGATCTTTGCAGCTGTATCTCTGGCAATTTGTTCATAGTTTGGAGGATTGCCAGATAAACTTACTTCACCTGCTAACATTATTACTGCCTTATCTGATTTGCCTTTGACCATAGTCTCAACTGCCACTCTTGACATTGGATCAATAGAAAGACATGCATCAACTATGGCATCAGAAATAGCATCACAAACTTTGTCTGGATGTCCTGCGGATACCGATTCAGAGGTGAACAACGTAGCCATAATAGAAGAGGCGAGAGTTTCTCCTTCATAGGATTTGATATGGTTAGGACAGGAATCATACCTACTGATTTTGGGATATCGATTAAACATACATATTAGAAAGGGATTCTGATTCGTTATCAAACATGAAAGATGAATCGCCCGAACCATTTGGAGGAGTACAGCCAAACAAAGTGCCTGAGCGCTCGGTAGATGGAAAGCCGACAATTTACACCTATGCTACTTGTCCTTTTTCATTAAAAGTCAAGTCCTTGTTGAAATCTAGAGGTATTGATTTCGCGAATGTAGAAGTAGATCCTATGAAGAAAACAGAGTTGAAATGGTCTGATTGGAGGAAAGTGCCGGTCTTTGTAGATGTAGATGGAACACATGTTAACGATTCAAATGACATTTTGCATTACATCGATGAGACAAATGGAAATAAGTTCCCAAGAAAAGGTGACGACGAAAAACAAGATGAGTGGATGAAATTTTCTAATGAAATATTAGGTAAAAGTATAGTTGCTGTAATCTATAAAAATTATCGGACATCACTACATGCTTTGGACTATGTAACCAAGGTAGATAAATTCAATTTAAAGGATAGAATTGTGGGCAAGTGGCTAGGTGCATTTATCATGCAGATGGTCGGTAGAAGTCGTGCAAAGTTGTTTGATTTGGGTCCTCGAGAAAACTTACAAACTCAATTGGATACTATGTCTTTGGCTATTGAAGGCGAATACTTTGGAGGGGTCGACCCTAATGGTGCTGACTTTGCGAACTATGGTATTCTGAGGTCCATGCAGGGGCTGAATGGATTTGATATCGTAGAAAGTCACAATGTGGTTTGGCCATGGTACAACAGGATGCAGGTGTTATCGAATATTTAATCAGAAATTTCAACTTGAAATGGATGATCTTTAGTTATTCTAGCCATGTTTGCTCTACCCATCCAGCCTGAAATTTGAGTTTGTTCCGAAATGACTTCGACTTTAATTACCAATGCTTCTCGATGGATTCTAGCAATTAATTCTACTAATTCTAAATCTCCTTCTTTTTTCGGTGGATTGACATTAATTTTTTTCGGGGGTCCATGTAACATAGTCATTATTCCGTATCTTAATTCATCTATTCCTTGGCCACTTACAGCGCTTACCGCTACAGATTCAAATGGGCTATAATAATGCACTATTTCTTTCGCTTCTAGGACTTTCTCATCCGAGCAGAGATCTATTTTTGTAAGTACTACAATTGTATTGTGACTATTTCCATCATCTATTCTTCCGAATAATTCTCTACGTGATGTAGCGAGTTTTCTGCGTATCTCCTCTGATTCATCAGACGCGTCGACCAAAAGTAATAGCATATCACAAGAAAGAGATTCTTGAAGTGTTGCTGAGAACGAATCCAATAGTTCTGCGGGTATATTATCAATAAAACCAATTGTATCAACCATCAATATTCTTGGTTGATTTGCCATTCTTCCTACTGTGGTTTCTAAGGTTGAAAATAATTGATTTTTTATAAGTACAGGTTTTCCGGATAAACTCGAAAACAAGCTAGACTTCCCGACATTCGTGTATCCAGCCAACCCTACAGTCAAGGCTCCAGATTTTGACCGTTGCCTCCTTCTCTCAGATAACGAGGAGTCCATTTTCTTTAATTTACGTCTAAGTTTTGCTATTTCATGTCCAACTGCAGTCATGATATTGTTCCAACCAGTTTGCCCTCCTGCCCCGAATCCTAGACGTTCCCCGGTATGTTCACGATGAATCAGCTCTCGTAAAATCGAGCGATCCGCTAACAATCGGGCTATACGAACTTGGACTCTGGCTTCGACTGAGGAGGCGTGAATAGTGAATAATTCTAATAACAACCTCACCCTATCCCAAGTTTCAATTGAGGTTAAGTCATTAATATTGACTAATTGACTGGGTTTTAGGTTATGATGAATCAAGATAAGGTCTACTTTTTCCCAATCATGTCCTTTTCCTGCCATTTTCAATTCTTCTGATATTTCTTGTAATTTTCCAGTTCCCATATATGTACTTGAATTGGGCTTCCCTTTTTGCAATACAATACCAACTATTTCAATACCCATCGTTTGAGCAAGTGATATCAGTTCATTTGTATTTTTTTCACGTGTAAGAATTATTGCTTTACGTCCAAAATGAACACTTTGAGATTGAGATGTATTTACTCCTCCCATGCCTGCTAACAGAGGAACATCGGGCACAGGGTCGCCATTCACAGAGAATCCATAACAACAGTAAACATATGCGTTAGGGTCCTCGGGTGTCTATGGAAAGTGTCTCGACCACGCTGACACTGAATGGTTCTCGTGATTATATTGAAGCACTTTTAGCAGGTATTTCAGCTGATGATCCAAACACATTTGAGGCCAATATTGTGGATAAGGAGGATTTTCATCAATTGAAAATTGTGGTCTCTGGAGAGAATTTGGCCACGGTTCGAAGTACAATAGATGATTTGTTGGCATGTCTCGGAGCTATCGAATCCACACTAAATTTACTCTAAATTTAGATCATAGGTTCGGACGATTGAAGTGATATGTTATATTCGGGTTGTTCTAATGGTTCTTCCCCATGATAGATCCGGCTTGTTGATTGAGGGGGGTTTGCCAACAAAAATTTTTTCACGATCAATAGACCGTTGGATTGAAACAATGTTAGCAGATGATGTTAGCGAAGATAATTCACGAGATAGTGTCGTTAAGGCGAAAGTGATGGCAAAAGAAAGCGGAATTATATGTGGAAAGATCGTAATAAACAGACTTTTTGAGAAATATGCTCCACAATGCTCCTACCATTGGAATATAGATGAAGGAGATTTAATTGTGATAAACGAGGCTGTTTTGGAGATAAACGGAAGTTCTTCTGAGATTTTGAAATTAGAAAGAGTAATGTTGAATTTATTGGGTAGACTTTCAGGAATTTCAACTACAACCTCCCAGTGGGTATCTCAAACAAATAATATCAAAATTGCTTGTACAAGAAAAACAGAATGGGGCATTTTGGATAAATGGGCAGTCCATGTTGGAGGCGGCCTGACACACAGACTGTACCGCTCCGATGCATTGATGTTAAAAGAAAATGACTTTGCTTCTATGAGGAAGATAGGAGACAACCATGATACCGCAATTGAAGAATTAATATTAAATATCGATTTGAATGATAATTCTGAATTTACCGTTGTCGAAGTCACCAATCTAGATGAGGCTTTACTGGCTGCTAAAACCTGGTCAAAAATACAGAAGAAAAATTTCACGACCGATTCTGTCGTATTGTTGCTGGATAATATGGGACCGTCAAATGCCAAGATTGTGGCGGAAGAATTAAAGAAACAAGATTTGAGAAAATGGTGTATATTGGAAGGTTCTGGCGGGATTAAATTGGATAACGTTTCTGAGTGGTCTACGAGTTCTGTAGATTTAATATCAACTTCTTCTGTGAATAGAGGTGTCAAATCTCTTGATTTTTCGCTAATTATCGAAGGAGTTGTATAACTTGGCAGAAATTCCAAAAAGTCATCCCCGAAGAAAGTCTTTGATTTCAAGAAAAAAAATCGTAGATGCTACAAAAAATGGATTACTTGCAGATTCGGCCATGATTGCTCATGGAAGAGGGGAGGCCTTTGATTATCTTCTAGGAGAAAAGACATCAGATATAGCCAAACTCTCAATAAAAGAGTCTGCTGCTAGATTAAAGTCTGCGAAAAATCCTGTTATATCTGTAAACGGAAATACTGCAGTCCTGGCTGGAGAATCTCTGATTCGAGTTGCAGCAGTCCTACGGTGCCCAATAGAGATAAATATTTATTACAGAACACCGGAAAGAATGGAAAAACTACATGAATTTTTGAAACTGCAACAATTTAAAGTCTCAAAAGAACAGAAGCCAGAAAATTGGTTTGGAGATTGGGAAAATACAGTAATGTCGGTGAAAATTCTTGGTAAAGAAGAAGACGGAAAGATAATCGGTCTAGAAGGACCAAGATCGATATGTTCCTCAGAAGGGATTGAGAAAGCTGATGTCATTTTAGTTCCTCTTGAAGATGGCGACCGTTGTGAAGTATTGATTGCATTGGGTAAAGAAGTAATTGTTGTAGATTTAAATCCACTTTCCAGAAGTGCTCAAATGGCGACCGTGACTGTAGTTGATGATGTTTCGAGAATGGCTGAATTGTTATTAAAGTACATCATTCAAGGCACCTCAAGTGACAAAAATTGGGACAATGAGTTGGCCTTAAAAGAAGCATTGAAGGTGATATCAGATAATGCAGCAAGATAAATTAAAATGTTTCCTTCAATAATTTCTCACAGCGGCTTGCAATTGCTTTGCCTACATCACTAGTTGATGCCGTACCGCCCAAATCATAAGTTACACATCCGCCCTCAGCAAAGTGTTCTTCCATTGCCTGCATTAGTATGTCTGCACATTTATCCAAATCAGAATCATTTTTACGGAAGCCAAGGGCTTCAAACATCATTTGAAGGGAAGAAAGTGTTGCTATCGGGTTTACTGTATTTTTTCCTGCATGTTTGGGTGAGGACCCGTGTACTGGTTCAAATAACATATGTTTAGCACCTAAGTTAGCGCTACCCGCCATACCCATTCCTCCTTGAAGAACCGAGGCTAGATCAGTTGCAATATCTCCAAACATATTCGGCAATACAACAACATCTAGCGATTCGGGGTCCCGTATTACCCACATTGTAAAAGCATCGATATATGCTTGATTTGTTTCTATATCCGGATATTTTTCTTCAGCCATCTCTTTGAAAACTTTCCGAAATAATTGGCAACCCCGCGTAACATTAGATTTGTCTACACAAGTGACTTTTTGAGGCTTACCGAGTTTTTTTTGTCGATGCTCCGCTAAGTCAAAAGCAAATTTGATTACACGCTCGCTGCCTATTCTTGAAATTGGTCGAGGGTCCCAAGCTACCTCTCCTTCTAATCCTGGAAACTTTTCAATAACCAATTTTTCATCTTTCTCTCCTATTGCTTTTTGTGACATACGTCTTAAGAGAGAATGATAAAGCCCTTCGGTGTTTTCTCTAACCATCACCATATCTACAAGATTTGGATCCCAGATATCCTTGTGGATACCATGTACCTTATGTTTAACTCCCTGAAATAGTTTCACCGGTCTAACATTTGCATAGAGATTTAATCCTGAGCGGAGTCCAAGAATTACTTGGCCGCCTGCAAGGTCTCCATTTGGAAGACGTGCTCCAGGCCACCCAATTGCGCCCAGAAGTATTGCATCTGAATTGTCTCTGCAGTGTTCGAACGAACCCTCTGGCCATTCTTTACCGGTTTCTAGATAATACTCACCTCCACAAGGAATTTCCGTAATTTTGAATGAAATTGGGCTATTTTTCTCGAAAGTCGACAGGACTCGCATCGCCTCGGCCATGACTTCCTTGCCAGTTCCATCCCCAGGTAGTACAGTCAGTCGATACTCGGACATGACACGCGGCACATGCTTTTCCTTCATCAATCCAACTATTCGACAGTTGACAATTGTTGATGCGATACTTGATAGAGGTCCACTACAAATCACTTGCTATGGAACACAGTTCCGATGATAGCGAGGGTAGTCCGAGAATAGATATCAAAACTCTACCCGATTCAATCGCCGAACTGTGGGAAACAATGCTCAGGCTTGACCCCTCATGGGACATATCAACATGGCTAGACGAAAGAGCTAAGGAAGAACTACAGCTTATTGAAGGTCAACTGGGTAGAGAAAAACTACGCCTAGAACAACGCTTACATCGATTGGAGACCTTGGCCAAGCGGCTCAAGAGGCAGCGTGAAGTCGCTGAAGGAGCAACAAGAAAAGATCCACATCAAAAAAATTTGTTTGACATCTATGAAAGCGATAGGAAACATGAGATAGAGGCAAGAAAAAGTGAGGAGGATGTTGAAGGATTTCCAGCCGTTGATTACACAAATCTAGAATTTGGAGATGACCCATTACTAGCTATTGTTTCTGAACATATTATTCACGTAATAGAATTGTTAAACTCTAAAGGACTGTCTTCCATACACTTTGATTTATTATTGCAAGAATTGAGTGACATTGGCATTAGAGACAATGAAGTTGATGAAGCTATAACATGGCTGCTGCAGAAACAGATTCTAATCGAGTTGGAACAAGATCATTTTGCTTTAGACATATAAAACGATAGGTAAGAGAGGCGGTTTTCAGCCGACTCCTTCAAAGAGGGAACCCTTGTCGGGGCCCATGTATTTCTATGGTTAGTGACGCATCCGGCTGGTACGCAAGGCTTGACAGAGAGTGTTCAGACAGGGTTGAACAACTTGACACTTGGTTAGATTCTTGGGAAGAAGCTACCCGGCATGGGATTCCGATTGCGGCTACTTTGCCTAATCATTGGCCAACTCTCCCAGCGGGCTTACTATCTGATCCTGGCGCGGTACTAGATCATCTGTTAGCTCGGAACGAGGCTGAAAGCGATGGCCGTTCACCTAGAGGGGCTTACGCAACTCCTGCAAAGTTTGCGGAATCCATACTTTCAGATGAACTAAAAGATACAAAAGAAGAAATCTCGAAAGAGCCTTCTGCCGCACTATCTCTATCAGCGTTACCGCCAAGTTTCAGAGCCTATGCTCAAAAATTTAATCAAGGTGTGACAGAAGACAAGAGTGAGGAAGGTAATAACAACAACAATGGGTTACAGACACGCACAGGCATTGCGATACCTTTCGCCGACCCATCGGTTGGGGCAGGCGTATTCGCAGCTAGATTGATAAGAATTCATTCTGATAGAAGTGAGAAATTTACTCCATCCGAAAGAAAAAAGGATACCTTGCTTTTGCTGAACGGTTTCCAAATGTTAGACAACTCAGAAGTGGCAATTAAATGTGCGCGTCGAAGAATTTTAATTGCTCTTTCAAGATGTGATTTGGTTGATTTAGACGGAATTGGAGATGCGGGAAAAATTGGAAGAAAAGAAGCTGAAAAGATTTTACAAGACTCAGTACAATCTGGGGATGCTTTGAGAGGAGAGTGGCCGTGGGAAGAAAAACCTGGATTACTAGTATGTAGGCCTCCTTGGTTAAGAATAAAAGACAGATTCAGAGGTCATCCGGAAGGCAGCGAACTCCGAAAAGAATTGTCCAGACAATTAAGAAATACAACAAACAAAGATGGGACTAGAAGGTTTTCGACCTTAAGAGGAAATGTGAATCTCTACCGTTTGTTTTTGGAGAGAGGTGTTCAACTTGTCAGAAAAGATGGCCGAGTGAGGATGATTGTTCCTGACTCTCTTCTCAGAGAAAAAAGTAGTATACCACTTCGTAAATTAATGGTTGAGAAAAATAGGTGGAATTCGTCATGGTCCTTCCCAGAAAATCAAAGAGTCTTTCCGGGCGTCTCACAAGGAGTATTAGTTATCGGAATAACAAAAGGTGGGGAAACTGAAATCATGACCAGTTATGGGCCTCTGCATACCAACGAGATAACTCCTCAAAATGGTCTAGCAAAGAATATTCCAACATTTGATATGGTTAGAAAATCTTGGAGCAGTTGGACCGACGGGAATTGGTCGGTACCAAGAATGCCTAGAGACGAATATGACAGGAGAAGAATTGTCAGAGCTATCACAGAATTAGCGGAACAACCTAAATTGTCAGAGGAAAACAATTGGCTCAACCCAACTGGAAAACCAATTAGAGTAAGAGTTGGGGAAATCGATCAAACTAATTGGTCAGAGGAAATCACAGACTGGAAACCTGGCTCAAGAGGTACTGCTTTCATTAGAGGAACGCACTTTTCTACAAAGGGCGACGATATCAGCATAATTCACCCTGCATATGTTAGCGGTCTAAAAGAAGATTCCGCACAGCGAGCGCAGGCAAAATGGACCGGTTCAATACGACCTAAAGGAAAGCCAAGACTTGCATGTCAGGCTATTGTCAATGCGCAGTTAGAAAGAAGATTAAGATGGGCAGTGGTTCCATCTGATTGTGTTTTAGGAAACTCCGTTAATTTCCTAGAATTACCTACCGAAGTCATGGAAAGAATTGCTGAAGAACACGGTTCAGTTGAGAAGGGCTTGAATTGGTTGGCAGTTCATTTAAACTCTGAAACACTAGATCTTTGGTCAAGAGCCTGGGCCGCTAACAATAACGTAAATAATTATGAGATTGAAAATCTTCCGTTCCCCAAACCGAACAAAATACGTTCAATAGCAATATAATAACGAAATCCGGAAAGGAAAGTTTCGGTTTCCGGTAAATGTTTTCCTTTCTCCGGTTTTATTGACTAAGTTACACCAAACCCATTAATACATACGCTTGACCTCGGTGGAACCGCTCTTACGTTGTGAAGCAAAGAAATGAAGGTTTGTTATATGGGAATTTATCCAAAAATTGGCATTACAGGATTACCTCGTTCAGGTAAATCTGCTGTGTTACAAAAAGTAATACAGATGGTTAAGGATGAAAGGAAGAATAACTCTAGAAAGACATACAAAGACATCATTGGAGGCGTTCAAACAGAAGCCATAATAGAGAACGGAGAAAGAGTTGGTTATGCATGTGTTGATGTTAGAACTGGTGAAAAAGGAGTTATTGCTCACAGAAATATAGATTCTAGGACTCGTATACTTGGTTATGGGATTGATCCAACTGAACTTGATAGAGTTGCAGTGCCTGCGATACTTGATGCATTGGATGAATGTGAAGTTTTGGTGATTGACGAAGTTGGTAAGTTTTCAGTGGAAAGTGAAGGTTTTGTTGCTGCTGTTCGTGCGGCTCTTGAATATGATAAGCCCACATTGATGACTCTGCACAAAAAAAGTAGACACCCTCTGCTTCAGGATATACGTAGAAGAGATGATGGGAGGGTGCTAGAAGTTACTCCTGTAAATAGGGCTCTACTTCCATATAAAATTCATAAACTATTGGAGTAAAATAATGCATTATATGTCTTCCTTTTTTCTTAGGTGATTTTATTGGATTCACCCGCAAATAAAATAAAAAGACTGTTAATTGGAGTCATGATATCTTTTTCTTTAATGACAGCTCTAGCGATATCCGAAGGCTTGATTAGAATAATCGGATGTAGTGCAAATGAATGTACTGAACAAAGTAATTTTGCGTTAATATTTCCTATTATTCTTTTTTTTAGTGTACTTTCCTACTTTATAATGCGGTTTTCAGACGGGAAAGAATATGAAAAAGGATTTTTCGATAATTGGATAAGTCGAGAAGAAGAGAGTGAAATGAGATCTAGACTTGAACAAGAACAACTGGAAGCCAGTGGAGATAATATGGGGGCAGGTTGGTCTGAAATGGAAAAAAAACACTTAGAAACAAAGTTAGAGGAAGGATAAAGAAGCGAAACCTTGACTCTTAGAATACCCTCGTACACGTTGGCGATACATATGAGTGAGATACCTGATGGACTAATTTATACTAAAGAACATGAGTGGATTAAGGTCGATGGTGATGAGATTATTGTCGGCATTACTGACTATGCTCAAAACGCTCTAACAGATGTTGTTTGGGTAGAATTACCTGAATTAGGCGCTTCGGTAAAATCAATGGATTCGTTTGCAAATGTGGAATCCGTTAAATCTGTAAGTGAAATTTACGCTCCCGTTTCAGGTGAAGTAACGGAAATAAATGAAGACTTAGAAGATGCTCCTGAAACAGTAAACACCGACCCATATGGAGAAGGGTGGATATGTAAAATGAGAATGGACGACCCCGGAGAACTAAATTCCTTGCTTGATGCTGTGGGATATAAATCTCTAACCGAGGAATAATTAATGATTATGGGAGGCAAGATTTCCATATATGTCGATGGATCTTGTGAAGAAAATAAAAACGTGTCATCGAATACTCCTGCAGGATGGGGATTTTGTGTAGTAATAGGAGATACCGGTTTAGGTAAAGGACAGGGTGAGATAATTACAGAAAAAAGTGGCCCTGTAATCACTAAAAAAACATCAAAGGAATACATTGGATCAGAAGTTGGTTCGAATAACACTGCTGAGTTATGTGCTCTGGCTCACGCACTAAAATGGTTATTAATAGAAGGGAGTAAAACGCCGGCTGTAATAAGAGGAGATTCCAAGTACGCTCTCAATATAGGGTCGGGTTTATGGAAGGCTAAGGCAAATAGAGAACTGGCATTGAATGTTCAAAAACTTTGGAAAGAAGTTTCAACTCTGAGGGATTTAACCCACGAACATGTTAGAGCGCATCGAGGTCATCGATGGAATGAAAGAGCCGATCATTTGGCATTCCGTGCTATGCAAGGTAAAGATGCTCTCCCTCTACAGTTCTGGAAACCTGGAAAGAGATAATTAATCATCTAAAAGGACAGTTGTACTAAGAAGTACGTAAGTCGCTTGAATAAACGTTAATAATGCGATCAGAGAAAGTATCAACGAGGTTGGGTCTGGAAAAAAGTACTGGTTTTTCCCCAGAACATATGAGAAAATTGTGATTATAAATGAAAATAAAAATAATTTTATTGAAGATTCCTTTGGTTCTTTCCAAAGATCTAGCCATGGAACTAGTCCACGTCGTCTAAAAGTAAACCGATACCATGAAATATACAACATTACCAAACCAATAAGTCCAATTACACCAAGAGTGAAAGACTCTGACCCCCAGGGCCAAGGTGATGATATTTTGATGAATATAGTATTAATTAAGAGAATAAAACCAATGAATAAAAATTTTATCCAATCTGGCGCCTTATCCTCTGTCATAACAATACCGAGGCGATAACAGATTTCAAACCAACCCCGAAGATGGGTTCATGATGTAATAGTAAGTCGGGCAATTATGGAACACGATTTAGTTTGGTTAGATTCAGTCAATCAAGACCATCTTGATTTAAGATTTAAAGTTCTAAGAATTGGTATGCCTAGAGGTACCGAGCATTATCCAAACGTAGATAACGATCCGAGAACTAGTTTTCTTTGTGCTTACATTGGCAACACTATAGTAGGATGTTCTACTCTTCAGGTGGATTCTAGAGAAGGTTGTAAGTATCGGATAAGAGGAATGGCAGTAGACTCCGAATATCGCAATAGAGGCATTGGTTCAGATATTGTTAGGGAGCTACAACGCAAGGCAGAATTAGAAAATACTGGTATTTGGTGTAATGCTAGGATTAAGGCTGTACCTATGTATGCGAGATGTGGTTTCCAAATCGTATCAGAACTTTTTGAGATTGAAAATATAGGGCCTCATTATGACATGGAATGGAAGTAGAGGGCTTTCGCCACTAAAATTACATTGGAGCACAGGCCGGGATTTGCACCCAGGTCCGCGGATTTGCAGTCCGCTGCATAGCTACTCTGCCACCCATGCGTTGTGCTACCGTAACAGACATTCTCTTTGAATATTCTTCGAAAGCGATTCTCGATAAAATAGTATCTAAAAGAGGATGGCAACCGTATATCTTGATGGGGTTAGTGCCCCTCCAATGCATCATGCCAAACGTTTCGTCACGCTATGAAGGATTGGGCGTAGGCTTCGCTCCGTATCTTCAACCGCCCGGGCCAGATGTAGTAAGGTGGACTGTGGGGGAGCCTGGATTTGATACGCCCTCAAAAATTATTGATGCCGCTATTAGCGAGTTAAACAATGGGAATACAAAGTACACTAGAGGTGCTGGCTCGATGGAATTATGTCAAGCTGTAGCTGATTATCTACATGAAAAGCATGGTATAGAAACAGACGCAGAAAATGTTGTGATTACTCCAGGTGCTAAACAGGCATTACTATATTCATTTATGATTACAACCATGCCCGGGGATGAAGCAATCTTACTGGCACCATCATGGGCGTCGTATGAGCCAATGTTAGAGTTTATTGGGGCGGTTCCAGTTCACGTCCCTGTAAGAAAAGATAATTTTCATCCGGATATAGATGCCATTCGACAAGCGGTCACTGATAAAACTAGGATGATTCTTTTGAACTCTCCTAATAACCCCACAGGTGCTGTTTTTACTGGAGAAGAAATAACTAAAATCGTCGAAATCGCCGAGGAGTTCGATTTGTGGATTATATCTGATGAGATATATGCTAGATTAAATTGGACTGATTATCCACATGTATCGCCAGCTACATGCCCCGGAGGTAAAGAAAGAACCCTAGTTGTTAATGGATGGTCCAAATCATGGGCTATGACAGGAATGAGATTAGGTTTCCTTACAGGGCCAAAAAATGCTATGAAAGCCGCTATCAAATCACAAGCAAATTCTGCATCTCATGTCCCTACTTTCATGATGGAGGCTGCAAGAGTCGCTTTATCGTGCGATAATAATGTTGAAGAATTTAATGCTGAATACGTAAAGAGAAGGAGGATTATAAAAGAAGGTTTATCCGAAATACCTGGCTTAAGGATTGGTGATTTAGAGGGTGCATTTTATGCATTCGTAGATATTACTGAGACGGGAATGACCGATATTGAGTTCGCCGATGGAGCATTAAAAGCTGGAGTTCAATTAATCCCAGCCTCACTAATTTATGGTGGAGAAGGTTTCGTAAGAATTTCTTATGCGGCCGATGAAGATGTGATAATTGAGGGCATAAAACGCTTGAAAAGATGGTTGACTGGATAACGTAAATTAATATGATGACATCCATTAGTTGAAGAGGAATAGTTGTACATAATGATATGAAGAAATAGGGTGAAATCTACACTTGAGGAAATGGTGCGGCAAATAGGAGGAGGAAACATGGTAAACTCTCACGGAAAACAAATTTGTATCGATTACTCACATTGTGACTTTGGCAACAAATACAATGGAAGATGGATGTTGAATTTGATGCAAGAGGCTGTAAAATTTGCCGGAGTTAGAGAGGTTCATGCTCATGTAGAAGAATTTGACGGGACTAAAAGTCCTTCAGGTTTTGCAGCAGTTGTTTTGTTGGATGAAAGTCATGTAAGTGCACATTGTTACTATGAAAAAGGGATATTAGCAATTGATGCATTTACGTGTGGGGAATCTGACCCGATAAAAATTATTGATTTTATCAATAAAAGATTGCTGAAAGAAATGAGAACGATAAAAATTGTTAGCACGGATAGAATTCAAAGATTTAGGCATGAGTGAAAATAATGGATATTAAAGAATTTATAAAATTTCATTACAAGCATTTCAATGCAGGTGCACTTGCAGAATGTAGTGAATCCCTACGGAAATTCTTAGAGAACGATGGTCGCATGATGATTACGTTAGCAGGTGCTATGTCAACAGCCGAAATAGGTAGATCTTTGGCTCCTGCAATTAGGTCTCAAAAAATACATGCCGTCTGTTGCACCGGTGCAAATCTCGAAGAAGACTTGTTTAATTTAGTAGCTAAGTCCTCTTATGAAAAAATAAAAGATTGGAGGAATTGGACTGCAAATGATGATAAGAATCTCCAAAAAAGAGGGTTTAATCGAGTTACTGACGTGGCAATACCTGAAGAAGAAGCAATAAGACAGATTGAAAAACCTCTGTTGGAGCTTTGGAAAGATGCAGCCGCAGTAGGGGATCGAAGATTCCCTCACGAATATTTGTATGATTTATTATTACACGGAAATCTTGATTTTGATGCGGACCCGAAAGACTCCTGGTTGTTAGCAGCTGCGGATGCGAATTTACCGATATTTGTTCCAGGATGGGAGGATTCTACATTAGGGAATATTCTTACGGCGAGAGTTATAGATTGTACAATACCTTCTCCTGATATAGTATTAGGTGGGTTACACGCAATGCAATCTTTAGCTGACTGGTATAGAGAGGATAATTCACCGACCGGTCTACTACAAATAGGGGGAGGGATTGCAGGAGATTTCGCAATATGTGTCGTACCTATGCTAAGACAAGACATAGGTTTAGATGTTGATTTGTGGTCTTGGTTCGGACAGATTTCAGAAGCCAGTGCTTCCTACGGAAGTTATTCTGGTGCGCCACCCAACGAAAAGATTAGTTGGGAGAAACTAGATGTCAATACCCCTAAATTTATAATCGAGTCTGATGCAACTATTGTACTGCCATTATTATTAGCATCTTTAGAATAATTTACTATAATTTGTACATTCCTCTGTTATTCTGAGGAGCTGATTATATTTTGCGGTCCTATCACTCCTAGCTGGAGCCCCTGTCTTAATTTGGCCGGCATTCGTACCAACTGAAATATCTGCAATTATATCGTCGGATGTTTCTCCCGATCGGTGTGAAACAATTATTCCGAAATCGGCTTTACGAGCCATTTCAATGACTTGAAAAGTTTCAGTTACCGTCCCTATCTGATTTAATTTTATTAATATAGCATTGGAGGCCTTCTGATCTATTCCTTTTTGCAATCTATCAGGATTTGTGACATATAGATCGTCTCCAACTATTTGCACTCTGTGGCCTTCTAATTTTGTGAAATCTTTCCATGCTTCCCAATCATCTTCTCCAAATGGATCTTCTAATGATATAATTGGGTAGCGATCTAGCCAAGATGAATATAAAGATGCAAGTCCTTTTCCGTCAATCACTCTATTGTCAATGTGATAATTTTCCCCATCGAAGAACTCTTGAGCAGCGACGTCTAAAGCTATTGAGATTTGTGACCCAGCAGAATATCCTGCTCTTTCTATTGCGCCCAGCAGATATTTTAGTCCATCTTCATTGCATGATAAATTTGGTGCGAACCCTCCTTCATCTCCAACTCCGCCTAGTAGGCCTTCTTCTTTCAATACAGATTTTAATGAATGATAGATTTCTGTCCCGGCTTGAAAGGCATCAGTAAAATTATCGAAGCCGTGAGGCACTACCATAAATTCTTGAACATCAACATTTGATGCTGCGTGAGCACCTCCGTTGAGAATGTTCATCATAGGTATAGGTAAATTGCTATGATTCGTTGATGATATATGAGACCATAATGGTATTTTTGATTGGTTTGCCGCTGCCCGAATTACTGCCATTGATGCCCCCAATATTGCATTTGCACCCAATCTTCCCTTGTTATTAGTACCGTCCAAAGTTATCATAGAGGCATCTATTTCTCTTTGATTAGAAACTTCCATCCCTACCAATAGACTTCTAATTTCCTTGTTGATATTATTGACTGCCTGAGATACTCCTTTACCGTTCCATGCTTTTTCGCCATCTCTTAATTCAACCGCCTCATGACTGCCCGTGCTTGCTCCTGATGGGACTGCTGCACGCCCCATAAGAACACCATCAACGAAGCAGTCAACTTCTACGGTCGGATTCCCACGTGAATCAATAATTGTCCGTGCTTTGAGATCGGTGATTGTGCCATTCATTAACCGGGCGGAAAAGCAATGATGGTCTGAATGTTACTATGGTTGAATTAGGAATTTAGCCAACTCAACCATCGAGATACCTTATTTTGGACAGTAGGTACCTGAATTTCAGAATGACATACTTCCTCCCAACAAAGTTGTTCTTCAGAGGGGGATATTGAAAACAGCTCTGCTTTGAATATGATGCCGTTTAAATTATCACTAGAATCTCTTTTATCATCTACAAAACAGTGTAAGAGATGTTTTGGATAATGATGCATTTTACCCGAATTACAACAGCACATCAAAACGCTTTTTTCGAGAAATATCAGTGATGCTCCGGTAGATTCATCGATATCGTGGCCCATTACTTTACAATTAACCAGAAGAGTGGCTACGTCCACATTATACCATTGAGATTTCGAGGTTGAAAGATTTAGATTAGAAACATCATCAAGATACTCTTGGACCCGAAGATTGCCAATCTCATCCTCCTCAGCCACGTAGGTGCATAAATCGCCGACTCATTTGAATGCAACTTATTTTCATTGTGGAAGAAAACAAAGGATTATTACCTGAAAACGGAAATTATCGTGATCAAATACTAATCAAAACAACAATAACAATCAAAAAGGGTTCGCATTGCGGTTGAATCATGGTTAATGTAGATTCACTTGACAGAGCTATCCTAGGCTACCTCAGAGACGCAGGTAGAGCGCCATTTGTAGATATTGCAAAAAAGGTAGATGTCACTGAACGTACAGTAAGAACACGAATGAAAAGAATGGAGGATATTGGAGTTATCAGAGGCTATACAATTCGAGAAGCGGGAATCGGATTGACTGCCTTAATACGCCTTAAAGTAGGCTCAGGAGTCGAAATTGGTAGCCTTGCAGGAGAATATTCTGGATGGGCGGGAGTTGAATGTATCTACGAAATAAGTGGGGATGCCGATTTAGTAGCTATTGTCCATGTTGATGACACTGTTTCACTGAGAAACTTACTAGATCGTATGTGGTTGGCTGCTCCTGGCGAAATCACTTCGACTCAAACAGAATTGGTCTTAGAGCAATACTGACCTTATTTTCTTAAATGGTATTGATAATACTTTAGTTTGCCCGACTGAAATGAATCGTAAACAGGAGTCCCTTGGACGCCTGCGAAAGTTTCGAAACTACGTCTGATAGATTTCGGGACGAATTCGGAAATTCTTTCTTTCTTAGCATCATTTATCATATCGAGGGCAGTGATGACTTGGTCAGTAATTTCTTTTTTCGAAACTATAGAAAATCCTGCTTTTAGAAAGATTTCTTGGGTTATTTTCATGGTTTTTTCATCGCGAAAATCTGTCCAACAAAAGTTCCCATCTTCCTTTAAAACCCGATATACTTCTTTGACAAATTTGTCTATGTCGCCATAACAATGAGAAGATTCAACGTTGTACACAACATCAAAACGGGCATTCTCAAAGGGTAAATCTTGGGCGTTGCCTACAATAAAATTTAAATTCTTCTGATCATACCAATCATTACAAAGTGAAACTGCTTTATCTGAAAAGTCTAATCCTATTAAAGAAGATGGTGAATTGGACTTTGCAACCCAATTAGCACCTCCTCCACGTCCTGAACCAACTTCTAATACTTGCTTTTTTTTCAATTCAACATCTCTTATGTTCATTTCATATAGTTGGATAAATAGTCTATAAGGTTCGTCTTCAGAATCTAAAGTGACCTTTTCGTTATCAGTATAACCATAATTCATAAATCTAAAATCTATTTTATTGTGTGCTTTAGATATCCTTTGATACCACCATCTCCACAATCTATTCTGTACCGAAGATGGAGAGTTTTTTAAGACTGTAGCGAATATTCTTGCCGGAATACCCATTGACATTTTTACACCTAAATTTTCCACTTAACCGAGCACCCAATACTTTGTGTTCTATTATCAATAATCTCTTTGCCCGCTATGAGCAAATCCACTGCATCGGATAATTCTGATGTTGTAGCATGGGATGGATCTCGGGGAGAGTCGTCGAGCCTTCCTCTGTATACTACATTTCCAGCTGCATTGATGAGGTAAAATTCCGGCGTTCGTTCTGCACCGTAAAGAGTTGCGATAGATTGATCTGCATCATGCAAATAAGCATATGACATGCCTTTAGATGCCCTTTTTACCATGTTAGGCCAAGAATCTGATTCATAATTTATAGGGTCGTTAGAGTTGATTCCAACGAATCCAATATTATTTCCTCTGGCTTTCGCCGCCATCATTTCGATCCTTGATTCTGAACCCACGACATAAGGGCAATGATTGCACGTGAATGTAATTATTGCCCCATTAATACCCATTACATCAGTTAAAGAGAGTGTTTCTTTTCCAAGACTTTTATTAGCATTTGGTAATTCAAAATTTGGGGCTGCTTGGCCGGGCTCTATTCCATTCGAGGTTTGCATATACGCTGCTGACATACTCTATTGTTCAACCCTTTGGATAGACTTTCTGCTTCGTGTTTTCAAGTCGATCAACCGATTCTTGTAACCTTCTTCTAGCCAATCTGTGTTCAGGATCTATATCCAAAACTTTTCTCCATGCGATAACAGATTCATTGATATTTTCACTATCATGAAGAATTGCTGCAATCTTCAACCTTGCATCAATATGCTTTTTATCGTATTTAGATGCTGATTCGAAGTCTGATTTAGCCTCATCTATTCTTCCAAAGTCTAGATATAAAAGGCCTCTTTGATACCACGCCTCAGAATGAGTTGAATCATATCTGATTGCGTCATTTAATGGTTTTTCTGCTTGTTCTGACTTATTCATTGCAATCATGCATGCACCTAAATGAACAAGCGCCATTATGTTCTCAGAATCATCAGACAGAAGTTTACGTAACTCAATTTCGGCTTCTTTCCAATCTCCAAGATTCATCAAGATTTCTGAACGTCTTAGCCTCGCTAAATTTAAACCGGGTGCAATCTCGATCAATGAATTAGCATCATCTAGGGCTGTCACTAAATCGTCAGCTAGTAATGAGGCTGAACACCTGTTTAATCTCGCTCTAATATGATCAGGGTTTGATAAAAGGACTTTAGAGAAAAATGATTTTGCTTCAATGTAACGTCCCTGCCTTGCAGCAATCATTCCCCTAAGAAATGGGATTGAAGGATGGTTCCTTACGTTAGTCGATGCTTCAGAAATCAATGCATTGGCTCTATCTAATTTACCCATATCTAAACACAGATGAGCTTCTTCTAAGGATATTGAGGGGTGATCAGGAATAAGTCTTCTCGCCCTAACTAAAGCCACTTCAGCTTCTTTTATTGAGCCTTGATATCTTAATGCACGAGATCTACCAAGCCAAGCTAAACCTGATTCTCTATCTTTTTCAATTGCAGAATCAAATGAAATTGTTGCATCTAATAGCAAAATATGATCATGTTCTCCAGTTCTATCTCTATGTTCATCGGCTGCCAGTAAATGTAACCGGCCTTCCATTACATGTAGAGAAGAATTTTCCCATGAATCTTCTGGTGCTTCTTCGAGTATTCTTTTTGACCAGTCAACCGCTCCTGCACGGAATAAAACTAGGCTTAACTTTCCTCTAACATTTGCGTCATCAGGATTCGATTCTAGCCATTCCTCCAGTACGGCTCTTGCGGAATCGAGCTTTCCCTCGTTCTCTAGGATTTCACTCTCTATTAACACAGTATATTCTCCTAACCCGGATGCTCGGCGAATTGCTTGGAGGGCTTCTTTTGATTGATTCTCACCTGCTGCCAATAATTTAGCCTTCAATAGCCATGCTCCAGAATTGGAAGCATCGAGGTAGAGTGCCCTTTCAACAGACTCTAATGCGGCTCTAATCTCACCTAACTGCATAAGTTTCGAAGATTTCAAAACCCATCCTTCAGATGTTATTGGATCTTTTAGATGAGGGTTTATTTGTTCCTGCATCGCATTTGCCCTATCAATAATGTTTGGAAGTTCTCTATTCGCATCTGTTAGTTGGAAGTCCACTCCTAAGGCATTCAATCTTCTGAGGTTTCGATTAAGTCGTTCGTCCTCACTTCCTGAAAGTAAGATTAGTTGTTCTTTTAACACATTAATATCGTCTGGATTTATTACGATTAAACGTTCCAGTGTCCTATCTAGAGCGTCAAAATCAGCTTCATCCCTTTGAATTGAAGCCAACGATTGAAGGATTGAAGTGCTTTCTGGTGAAAGTAAGTTCGCTCTTCTGTAGAAATTAGTCGCTCTGTCGAACTTTCCAGATTCATGGAATAACTCTCCTAGACCTCTTTGTTCATCAGCATTCAACTCTAAATCCTCAGATTGCATGTCCGCTTCTGTTAATATCGCGTCTAGTCTTAACACCAATGGAATGATCCCAGGCAATATGTTTTCATTTGCCCCTGAAGTTGAATCTCTTTGATAATTCGAAAGTATTGATTTGGCTGCATGGGTCGCTATAGCACAAGATTCACTGGAGCTAATAGTTACGTCTTGTTCGAAGAGCAATGATTCGGCCGATTCCAGTGATTTATGAACGGATAATAATTCATGGACCTCAGGAGTCTCTCCAAGAATGGTATCTACACCCCTTGAGAGCAGATCCAAACGATTAGAAGTGCTAACTAAGTTACCTTGTAATTTACCGAGTTTGTTACGCATTTCATCCCGTTGCTTCAAAACCGATTGATGGCGTAACCACAGGGTTGCTAACACAATTCCGACCAAACCATACAACGCTAGAATTATCGACGTCGACTGCTCCATCCGTGAGAAGCGGGAATAGAAGACTTTTGATGGCTTCTACTGATAAGGAGGGCTGAAGTGCTTTTCTTTGTGGTATTAAATCACGCCAACCACTATTAAAATACTACATATCTGATGCTGAATATGCTTGTACTCCAGATTTTCTAGTAACTTTTCCAACTGATGATGCTACAACGCTGTCTATGCCAGCTCCAGCAGCCAAAGTAAATATCCTGTCTGTTACTTTTCCAGCGAATACCAAGCCTTTGGCGCCCTCTGATTCTGCAAGTTTGGCCTCCAATGAAGCAGCACCGATCGGTTCACTTCCAGATCCATCTTCGTTTACAATAACTGCCTGGTTTCTCTTCAGACCTTCCAACATTCCCGCCCAGCCTTTAATTTCTTCTGGAGCTTCGAGTATTTCTTCACCACGCCCTACAGCCGCATCATCTTCTTTTGCTAATTCTGCTTGAATGCGTGATACTAATTTGTTGGCAGGTTCTTTTTGAGCTAGACATTTAGTGATTACTTTACCTTCTAGATGTTCTACCTCACGACTTTGAGGAGCCAATGCCACGTGCGTCAATGATTTACCCAATTTTCCACTGAGTTCCATCAGTAGTAGTTTGCCACCTCTGTCTCCATCCACGAATGCGGTCACCATTGTTTTAGATTTTGCAAGTGTGACTAATTCCTCCTGAATACCAGAACCCATGGTTGCTATTGCATTCTTAATTCCAAACTTCAGTAAGTTCTTTACATCATTTCTTCCTTCAACGATTATGATAGCGCTTCCATCTGCTACTTTTGGCCCCGCTGTCATACCAGAAATGTCTTTTTCTGTATCCAGAGTTAAAACTGATCTTACTTCGTCAAGTATGTTTTTTGATTCATCTTGTCCAGAATTAACCATGTTGAGTAGAAGTGTCTTTGCACGATCAATTACGTTATCTCTCTTTGCAGATCTTATATTTTCAATCGATTTGACTTTTATTATTGCTTTACAGGGTCCTATTCTATCTATAGTTTCCAGCGCAGCACCAATTACAGCAGTACTGACTTGATCAATAGATGAGGACAGTGCGATTTCTCCCTGCACCTTTCCTTTGTTCTGATTAAGTGATACATCGACGTGTCCTATTCGCCCTGTTCTTTGTAATTTTCTAAGTTGTAACTGGTCGCCAAGAAGACCCTCGGTTTGACCAAATATGGCCCCAACGACATCTTTTCTAGCGACTGTTCCGTCACAACGAATTGTTGCATGTATGATATATTTTCCTTCTGTGTTTGACATCTTAATTCCTTTCCGGTTTTCGGCCCTACTAAAGGGGCTTCGCTCCCAATAACCTCAATGGTTTCTGGGTTGGATGGGCGCAAAACGCCCGCGAGTGTGGCTGATTACCAGACTATATCCGCTGATACACCCTTCATGAAGGCTCCTATTAATCTCATGCAAATGTGCCCTTTTCAATGCAAATAAAATTTCTAGGTAAAATTATCGGGACAGAGATTAAGTCATAGAGCCTTCAACGAGGTTCATGGTCGAACCCTCAGCCGATAGACGAGCAGTTTTCCGGGGGGTCGTTGCTCTGGCTCTAAATGATGGCAATCTTACCTTTGGTGAGAAGAGATTAATCACAAAACTTGCTAGAGCTTTGAGACTTGAAGATGATGAGCCAAAGATGATTTACGATTCTATTTTAGATAATACTAACTTGGAAAAAGGATTTGATTTAACTATCAGTGAGAAAATCTCCGTTTATGAACAAGTTTTAGAGACTTTTCTGATACACACCGATAAAACAGATGACGATTTAAGAATTATTGCCTATTTGAGGAAAATGTTTGAGTTGAGCGATTCAGAACACAGGGCCATTCTCAGAAGCCTTGATCGGCAATTAGAAGAGATTGTCCATCGAAATGTTCGCCAGAATATTAGATACGAATTAAAAGGAACAATGGAAAGATTGTCTGAGATTGTTGACAATTTTCGAGTTTTGAAATAAGGGATTTAAATGAGTTTAGAAAACAACCTAGATGACTTTCTAAATAGTCAATCAAAAACTGTGCATTCTTCTGATAGAGTTTTGTATAATTTGGTGAGAAATGCATATCCAATAGGCGTCCCTGCGTTGATAATGAAATCTAGTACGGATCGAATGACTGTTTCTTCTGGTTATTCGTTCATTTTGGGCACTCCTGATGAGTTGCTCAGACATCTCGCATCTTGGCTAATAACTGAAGCTGGAAATACTCACAGAACTTTATTAAAATTAATCAAAAGATTATGGAAAAGACATGGGAGGGAGGATATCGCTCTAGCGGCAATTCTTCTAGCCAACCTTGATCACAAAGGAATGGGGACAGACCCATGGGAGATTTTAGGAAAATCTATTCACCCAATTGAATCTATTGATTCATTATTACTAAACATAGAAGAATTATTTCGAGCAAGGCGATTACCTCCTAGAGAAGATTTGATTCTTAAATGGATTGGTGGGAGGAAAATTGATCAACATTTATCCTTGATAGTTGTGTACTCAGGTAAAGTTCACGGTCATTCTTTTTCTAAAAAACTAATTGATGAAATTTCCAAAATTGAAATACCTTCTGGAGACTCTATCCTAACTAGAATAAAAACTAAATTGATGGAAATTTAAGCGCATAACTGATTGCTGATGACTGTCTCCGCGGTGTATGGTTGAACGTCTGCTGCCCTCAGATGACCCAATTGCAGAAGAAGTACTTGAGTGGACGATTAAGAGAGATTCAAATGATATCACACAACTGATGAAGTGGATGGAAGAGGCGGAACTCAGGAGAGATAGACAGGTTTTATTGAATAGGGCTATGGACTTAATGGACGAAATACAATATGCATTAAATCGGCTTAATGAATTAAGGTGAGTACGTGAAATCTTTACTTCTTGCAGGAGGAAGATCTGAGAGAATGGGCCAGGATAAGGCATTGATTAAAATTGAGGGGAAAGCGATGATTACGAGAGTTGTTGAAGCTTTGAAAAAGGCAGGTAGAGAACCAATCAGAATTGCTGTTGCGAATCCTGATAAAATGGAAGAATATGCAGAAGTAATTGGGTCTGGTTATGATATTGAATGGGTTTTGGATTCGGTACAATACGCTGGCCCAGTTAATTCAATAATTGATAATCTGAATGACCCTATTTGTTGGGAGCAAGACACAGTTCAACTTGCAACTGTAGATGTTCCTTGGATAACACATGAAGTATTCTCTAGTTTGGAAAATTCAATATCAAGAGATGATGAAGTAATAATACCGACCGATGGAGATTTGTTACATCCCTTAATATCTTTAATTCGGCCAAGGTTACTACTTGATTCACTAGAGAATTGGGATGGTGTTCCTCTACATGTATTATTTCGTAAAATTCCTCATTCTCTACTGATGGTAGATCATGTTTTCATTAAAAATGTAAATACTGAATTCGACCTGTGAAAAGGTTGTGCCGGCGACAAGTATATCAATAATCGTAGAAATGTTCCTATTGCCGGAAGGCGTTATGGAGATTGAAAATATGGGAATTGTTGAAATGATGAAATTTGATAGTGAGGTTTCACTAAGCAGAGGTGCTTGGTGGGGATGGACTTTAGGACTGCTTGTAGTTCAAATTGTAGTTGGAATTATTCTGGCTATTGCTTCGATCTTTAGTGATGGAATTGTAGACATCGTAAGCATGATTTTTACTTTGATGATTGTATGGATTGGAATTTCTGTTTCAGTAGGAAGATTGAGGGACAGAGGATACACTGAGATTATGGAATTCGCACTTAGGATGATAGTTTTCCCATGGGGACTCGTTGAATGTGCATTCCTCGCTGGTCAAGAGTAAAATTTTGATATCGAGAATATCGTAAATCGATACACCGGCATGTTTGGTTCTGTTTCGACTAATATGTTAGAATAATTAAATTATTTTAAGATGTAAAAATAGAAAGACACGTCAGTGAACCGTCTGCTTGCATTATTGGGTCCATGTCTACAGACATTAGTCTAAATCCTTCGTTTTGAAGAATGTTTTTTGTCTTAGGGAAACCCCCTGCAACAATCAACCTGTCATTTGAATATCCTATTGTGTTTGATGCATAACTCTCATTATTCGGTATCCAGATAATCTCCTCGGCAAAATGTGAAATCTGATTTTCTTTAAGGTGCCCTTCTGCTGCAATAACCGTACCTTCTCTAGGTGATGAGCAGACCGTGGTCAAATGTAAGGTGGAATTTGGAACTTGAATTAATTCAACATCATACCCATCTTCTTTGACGAAGGAGGAGAGGAAATCAGCTCCTTCTTTGTTTGTCCTTGTTGAAATTCCAACAAGATATCTGTCATCGAAAAATACTATGTCCCCTCCATCTAATTTTGCTCCTTTAGGCATTCGAATAATTTGGGCAAAATTACTCATATGATCCATGACTGCCTGTTGTTCACCTTCTCTAGACGGATGTCCCATGTTAGGGATAATTGCTTTGCCATCTACCATTACGGCTGTATCTTCTACAAAACAACTATCCGGGAACTCGGATAATTCTGGCAAAATTGTTACTTCTGTACCGTGGGCTCTCAGAGCGGTTACGTACGCATTGTGGGATCCTTGTGCTTCCTCTCGGTCGGGAGTTCTTGTTCCAAAATAACTTGAGAGAGCTTTGCTGTAGTTTGAAGATATGCTCCTAACCACAGCCGACTTGCGACTTCTGTCATATGCTCCCGGCACGGTACCCCGTCCAAGGTTCCGTACATAATGCTTCGGAATACGGATATGGAATGTAATAATGAGGAATGATATTTTCCATATTATGGTAATTTCTAATAATCTGTACCTATTATTAATCTACATTATTACAAGTCGGAGTGCATGGAAATGTTAGTTGAAAGTTTAGATAAACATGGAAAAAAACTGAGTCCCGTGCTTCCTTCGGGGAAGAAAAACTATCTTATCGATATTGATGGGACTGTGGGTGAAGATATCCCAAATGAAGAACCAGAAAGAATGATTACTGCTGAAGCTTACCCTGACGCGATTGAAACAATTAACAGATGGTATTTGGAAGGGCACCACATTTGTTTCTTCACTGCACGTACTGAAGAACACAGGAAGGTTACAGAAACATGGCTAATTGAAAAGGGATTCAAATACCATTCTCTGCTAATGGGTAAACCCCGGGGTGGGAACTATCATTGGATCGATAATCACGTCGTAAGAGCTACTCGTTACACGTCCAAATTTACAGATATGGTCAAACGTAACGTCGAAATTGAAGTGTTCAATGATGAATGATTCAATCGTCTCTACGCGGCAATAAGAACGCGGCACCAAGTAGGCTAATAGTTGCCAACAATGATCCAAAGCCAGGTAGACTAGGTCCAATGGCCTTAGATTCATCTGTGTATTCAGATGCCCATAAGTCATAGATTGCAACTTCTAGTCCCATAGTATCGTCAAGGGATAAGGTGTCTCCAGCAGAGATCATACCGTCCGCGTCTACATCATCGTAAGTGAATGTCATCTGAAGGAAACCATCTGATGAGGTTGCAGTTCCTGAAGCTAAAGATCCTGAAGCCATAACTGTACAATCATTGAGACTATCAGAATCCACACCGTCACAGTCTAGGAACCTAAGTTCGAAGTCACTGATTGGAGCAGTGTAAGTCATGTTGTCTGCAACAGTTCCTGATCGCGGTCCTGAATCATCATCATTGTCATGGTCATCATCATTGTCATGGTCATCACCATCGTCATCACCATCATCACCGTCACTTTCTACCATCATATCGTAAAGAGGCTCGAATTCATAGTAATCCAGACCACCGCTTTCATCATTGTCATACATGTCAAACATGTCGTGAACACCATCCTGTTCGTCATCAGAAATATCGTTAGCATCTATGAATTCAGTTGCTGTAAGATGTCCGTCACCATCGGTATCAAAGTGATTGAAAAATTCATCCAGACTCGGAGCGTTTTCATCATCAGGCATCATTCCGACTAGGTTATCAATGAAGCACTGCATTTCATTGATATCAATGAGATCTGATGGAGCATCGTAGTCGCACAACTCAATCAAATCCTCTACGTCCTCAGTTGTTAGGAAGGATTGGTCTGAGTCTATCGGCGCGTCCGGATTTTCATTGTTCCAGTATGTAACAAACTCTTCTTGAGACATGTAGCCATCTCCGTCTGAATCCGTCATGTTCATTGCATCCTCCGGTGAAGGTGGGGTATCATCGTCATCTGCGTAATATCCCCAATCGTCGTCTCCGTCGTCACAAGAACCATCGACATCAATGCACACACAAGATTCTCCATTTGGACATTCAGGAGTTAC
>CEWG01059318.1_pt1 | contig 48105 bp, 46 predicted proteins | sample 361411 | NCBI WGS metagenome assembly CEWG01 (sample SAMEA2622173, study PRJEB7988) | marine metagenome | biome: marine biome (ENVO:00000447); feature: surface water layer (ENVO:00002042); material: "saline water (ENVO:00002010), including plankton (ENVO:xxxxxxxx)" | depth 5 m | reverse complement strand
GATCCCGAAGCTATTGCTAGAGCCGTTATCGAAGCATATCGTTCTGGGTTGAATGATTGATTTCAATCCTTGTGAGTTTGAATTATTATTTGACGGGTAATACATTATATCTCATCACTGTTAGTGAATGTCATGTCGAAATCAGTACTTAGTCCCGATGGAAATTGGTTGTGGACTGGTGACGAGTGGGTCCCAGCACCACCAAAAGCACCGCCTAATGCAGTCGAGAATGCGATTGAAGAGATTGAGGAAATTGCAGAACAAAATAATATCTCTGTTCAGGAATTAAAAGAAACTGCTACAAATTTTGATTTAAATCAAGACCAGAGTTTAAGTCAACATGAGCTTCAATTGGCTGCAATGTCATTAACCACACCTCCTAAACCATTAGTGCCCACATCACCCTATATCAGTCAAAATAATTTTAAAGATAACTCATACAAAAATAAGTTAAGAATCCAATTTGCTATCTCTACAGTTATAATTTTGCTTTTGGCAGGAACTTCATACTGGATTTTATCTCCCTCGACTTCTCCACTAGAAGGTATCAAAGATAGTGATGGTGATGGTTTTGAAGATTCAGTGGATTTATTTCCTGAAAGTCCAGTTGAATGGTATGATTCTGATGGCGACGGGGTTGGAGATAATGCAGACTTAGATGATGATAATGATGGCTATTCTGATATAGATGAGCAAGAAAACTGTGGACCATTTTCTTACTTGATAACTTCTAATTTAAGTACACCTCCTGATTTTGATGGTGACAAAACTTGTGATTTTATAGATTTAGATGATGATAATGACGGTTACAATGATGATATTGACTTGTTTCCATTTGATTCATCAGAATGGAATGATTATGACTCAGATGGCATTGGTGATAATGCTGACCAAGACGATGATGGAGACGGGGTTTTAGATGTCAACGATTTTAATGATCTTGCAGATGTAGGTTTATCTTTAACTATTGATACATTCAAAGTAATCACCCAAATGGATTATTTCGATGATTATACTGAATTGTATATTTGTGTTTATCTAGATTCTGTTAATCTTGGTTGTGGCCCAGATAATGGCGATCAATATTGGTCCTTACAAACTGATGTAATTTACGGCCCAATTGGGATGGATATTTTCTCCGATGTTAATGAAACTCAACAGTTTCAGTGGTTGCAACTTTGTGCATGGGATAGTGATGCTTTTGATGATGATAGAATCGATATTGACCCATCAGAAGACTACGATTGTTTGAGTGAGTTGATTGATATATCAACTGATTTGAATACTAATTATTCTTTTTCGGGCTCAGGAGTAGGTGATAATACAGGTTGGGATGGAGAAATTACTGCCACATACCAATTAATGGATTTGAGGTTTCAGAGATTTAATACATATGAATGGGATTATGACGGAAATGATTACGTAATTGACTTACAATTAAATTACTCAACATATTCATATTTTAAGAATTTAGATCACTCTGTAGACTATAACGACATCTCCACATATGCTAGATTTGCTACTCCTTCAGAAGCCTATGTTGTTGAAATTGCCGATAAACTAGAGGATTTAGCTAATGAGAATGGATATACATCTTCTCTTCAAATCGCAGAATTCATTTATGCATTTGTTGGAGATATTCAATATGTTTACGATATAGATGGTTCTGGGGCCAACGAATATCCAAAGTACTCTATCGAGATGCTTTGGGAAGCATCGGGTGATTGTGAAGATGCTGCAGCATTATATGTTTCACTTATTGAAGCCTTGAATTATGATGCCATGTTTATGGTTGGAATGGTAAAACAATCTAGCGATGAAGATTGGGGCGGTCACGCATGGGCAGTGGTAAGTATTCCTGGGGAAGATAATTTAGGAGCTTATTATTATGGTGACGGAGTGAAATCTCAAACGAAATTTTACTTTGTTGAAACAACGGCATACTATGATGGTTCATCACATATTGGGGATAATCCGTGGTATGATGTCGATGATGAAATTTACTACGATGTTGAATAAACTCTTGTGAGTTTAGACAGGTAAGACGCGCATGTATGAAATCAAAGCACTAGTATGGGTAAACACAAGTTGTTTTACTTTATTACATTGTCAATTAACAAAATTATTTCTTCTCATTACTGCAAACAATATTGTGAGTATTAAGAAAAAAGTATTTACTGACGGTACATTTTCAATCTGTAATTCATTTTCTAACAATTCTAAATCGGGGTCAATTATAGATGAATTCAGTTCGCAACGGTCAAACCATATGCCTTTAGATTCTATAATTGAATCACGTTCCATATTTTGATATTGGTCTAAGTAAATATTTCCACTAATCCACAAAGCAATATACCACTCATTACCGCTTCTATTTTCAAATGCATCTAGATTTAAAGTTGCGTTAATTGTAGTAGTTCCATCAAAATCCACCTTCATCGAATTTGTGACCTCTTTTAGATCTCCATCTATTGGAACTCCATCTGAAGTATATCTGAATAAGTGTAATTGGAACCAAAGATTGAGATGCATAGAATCTCGTCCTCCAGTTGAAGCATCTACTTCAAATTCAACATTTATTGAAGTTTCAGATAGTAAATCTTCATTACATTCAATCTCGTTTTCATCATTATCAGTCATACCAACTGGAAATCCTTGTATGTTAGATTCAATAAGACGGACACTTGCAATTTCAGCCCATGGGGCAATTTTATACGTTGTCTTAAATTCATGTGGCTCACAATCTTGACATTCCTCCCAACCGTTAAACTCTTGACTTTCAGTTACAATAATTTCTAAATTAAATTCTTCTTCTGTAGGCTCCATTTTTTCAACAGATAATAAAAACCTAGATTCTAAATAAGAATCACTCTTGAGTAGAATCTCATCTCCATTTTCAATATCATATTCATTACTACTATCATACGCATACGCATAAATTTCAAAATTACCAGTGAAAGAAAATTTTATTTTCAAATCTTTACTTTCTTCATTAGTTATTGAACAATCAATATAACCAATTCCAGAACTAAAAGAGATATATTCTGCATCGTCAATTCTTTCACAATCTACTGAAATTTGAGGATTGGAATCTAAAGAAGGAATCTGAGCGGATGAATTTAATAATGGGCATAGTAAAAGAAAAATCAAAAAAAATGCATACGATCTGTTAACCATTATTTTCCCTATGTGTTTGGTAAATAGTTTAGTAATTGAATTTTTTTCCTAAATTATCATTCTTGTGAGTCTAAACCCTTCTTGCAATCTTTCCGTAATGGTTGATGGGGGTTTATGAGCAATGGCGGGAAATCTTGTGAGTTAAATTAGAGTTTCATAAAGCCATAATCATAAAAACGAATATGACAACAAAACCTATCCCCATCAGAATTGTTAGCTGAATAGTTTCACTGCGTTTGGCTTCAGCAGATGCAAGTTTATGTTTTATAGCTTGAAGATCTGGCCGAAGTTGTAATACTTTACCGTACATCTGTCTTGACATTTCAATCCCACCGGATGCCTTTAGACCGTCCCATGCCGTAGCAAAGTCTCCAAACAGAATCAGCGTAGGAATATGATTGCTATTACATTCTAAAATAAAATCTAGTTTTTTTCTCATTATTTCTACTACTGGATGCCATAACAGTATATTTTCAGCTGTGTGATTAAATGATTTCAATTCGTTCCCTTTGAGATTTTTATTGTAGAATAATTTTGCTCCGTTATATCTACCCATTATTATTTTGTCGTGAAATTCACCGTTAAATAATTGCATTGCAAGATTATAGTCTTCCTTTTTTGCGGTATCGAAAATATAGGTTGCTCTATCTTCATCATCAACTGATAGTGCATCAACCATTGCATTCATATGGTTTCGAATATTTGCTTGAGGATTTAATATCGTGGTATAATTAGTGTTTGTGTTTACATTACCCATTACAACACTGTCAGATAACTGAGTTACAGCGTTTGGGGTTGGGGGAGCTGGAATCCACTCACTTCCATTCCACATCCACTGCCCATCTGGACTAAATGTCGGGCTCGTCATGAATATACCATAGTGATTGACACTATGAAACCTGCTATAGCAGGATGGGCAATTTCAGAATTAACTAGTTTTTGTGAGTCGAGGTTTACACTATTTAGTTCCAGATATTGATTTAACTAAGTAAGTAATTCCAATAGTGATAATACCTAAAATGAATAATGCCGTTGCCCAACCCATCCATGCGATTATTTCATAGCCATTAGGAGTTAGGCTTGTGAAAATATTAGGAAGTAAGAAAACTACAACGGAGGCTATCAATAAAAGTTGACCAAATCGAATGCCTATGCTAGATATATTCTGCTTGTGAACCTTTTTTTCAGATTCTTCTAGCGAATCTTGTTCAACTATTTCTACAGAGATAACCATGCCTCAATGTGTTTAGAAGAGGATGATTTTTAGTTGTATTGCCTACACTCATGTGTACTATTGAATTTTAAACAGTTGAACATTATTTGGTTACTAATTTTTCAAATGTTCATTTTCTTTAGCAAATAGTGCACATACAGAAATTATCATGATAGTACTAATCATCGAAAGTGATGAAATTTGATAATCATCTCCTTCTTGAAAAATTATTGTCGTTCCATCATATCCCACTAATTCTCCTATTGTACATGGCATAGTGACTGTTTGTTGTAGTTCACCTCCACTGCCTGAATAACTAATATCGGTCCAAAATGGGGAATTTTCAAACCGGTAGTTAATTTTATGATTTGGATGGTACGTCTTTATACTAGAATATTGTTTATTATCCATGTAAGCGTCACCACTCCACCACAAATAAACAGAATACGGATAGTATGATCCCGTAGTTTCAGACATCAAAGTCTCATTAATTTGATCCATATTCCACTCAATTCGGAGTTTGAATGTAATCAATTCTCCAGCCTCATATCTCATATCGGAAAATGGGGTAGATTTGTCTCCATTTGCATCAATAACCCATGCTTCGTGTACTTCCCCCATCCATTGGTCAATGGTAAAATATCCATCATGGTTGGCTTGAATTGAAAATTGATATACTTGCCAGAAAATACCGTTAGGACAGTCTGGAAACATTAACATGTATGTATCAAAATATTCAGACCAAATTTTGTAAGTCCATTCTTCCATGTCCCAACCACTACTGTTATCGATTAATTCATGTGAGTAGTCGTAGAAAGGATGAATTGTAATGACTTCAATTGTAGATTCTTCTTCACAATCTGAGCAATCATACATTGCATCTTGTCCAAGACCATATCTTGTGACTATGGCATTAATTTGGATTTCATAATCCCCTATTTTTTGGTGTCGGGGACTATCAGTTTCAAGAAAAAATATCAAATTATCATTTGCATTTATTTGTTGATTTTCTTCCACATTATCTCCTTCAGAGTCGAGTAATTCAGCGCCCCATTGCCACTCCCAAGAAATTTCAATTTCAACAGTGTATGAACTTGGATTATCAACATTACATTCAATTGGAGTGTGGTATCCCATACCTACACCATAGGTATTGTCAAAAGGTCCAGATGGTGGAAATGAGCAATCAATATCTAGTTTAGGGCTTGGCTCCTGAGATTGCACACCAGCCGATAAAAAATTAACACACAACATCAGAGAAATTAACCAAAAACCGATGTTTCGCACAATTCAACTAATCAGCGTGGCAAGTTAACTTTGTCGCCGACACATCGTTACACATTTCGCTGAGAAACCTTGTGAGTCTAATCACCAATTCGTATAAACCAATTATTGTTATTACCACTGATTGTTAGCACTCGTCGTTGAGTTAAACGAACTTGGACAAGTAATGTTGCTAGATTAAACCATACTATGGATAAATTCTAGTCTTTGACCAACTGTTTTCTTCTTTGGTTAAAATTACCCTCTCATGTAATCTAAATGGCTTAGCATACCAGTATTCAATTTTATCAACTAGAATAGTAAAACCGCCCCAGAATTCTGGAGTTGGAACCTTTTTATCAGCAAATTTTGCCTCGAATTGGCGAAACTCTTGATGCAGACTGTCCATAGAGGTCAACTTCTTGCTTTGTTTAGATGCCCATGCTGCGAGTCTGCTATTTCTTGGGCGGCTTTGATAATACTCTTCAACCATGTCTCTAGGCATTTCAGCCGCAGTTCCTTCGATGCGTACCTGTCGACCTAGTTGGGGCCACCATAATGTAGAAGAGGTCCGCTGAGTAGCAAAAATCTCTGAGGCTTTGTTACTTTCTAAGTTTGTGAAGAAACCAATCTCTAGATCGTTGATGTGGCGCATCAAGACCATTCTGTTGTGAGGGTTGCCATTATTATCAACCGTTGCGAGATTCATTGCGTCCGGTTCTGCAATCCCCAAATCTTTAGCTTCCTGAACCCAGTTATCTAACAACTGAAGCGGTTGTTCTAAATCTATGGTGGTAAATTGCGATTCATAGTCCTCAATGTTTTGCGTACTTGCCATGGCTCAATGACTAGGTGTTATTATTTGTAGCAATGTATTCGCCTTAATCAAGAATATCGAAAGGTTTGATTTATTCAGCATCGAATGTCATGATTTGCTCTCCGTAGGACACGGATGGTGGTGCAGCCAAATATGGCATCATATTAGTCATCAATTCATTATACTGAGTTTGGGATGCTTCTAGAAGTTCCTTACTTTCGTAAGCTGCTACGCCCATTAATTCTGTTTCGCTTATTCTAATTAATCTACTACTGACCAAACCATTTATTTCGCTAAAACTTTCTACGATTGATTCCATCGTCGCCATGGCTTGTTCAAAAGTCCCTGATTGGATTGCTGCTTGTGTTATTCGATAATACATGAAGCGTCCTAGGGTAGATATCTTATCAACTATTTGCTATCGTGGCACTGAATAATTTTAGTAATATTCAAACGTGTGCTTGAACAAGAATTTATTCTAACATGGTAGTGATTAAGATTGAATATTAGTTTTAACTGGACTAGCCATGCTGCCCGAAGACCATGAAAAAACAGATCGGACTCAGTTTTTCGGACAGCCACAAAACATCAATCAGCATTTACAACAAACTCAAGTAGGTTTCCCTCAGCAACAAATAATTATTTTGAACCCAAAATATCAACCAAGTTTAAATTTCAGATATCTTTCTTATGCAGTATTTGCTCTAGGAATAACGGTATCTATAATTTTTGGGAACATAAGTACTGATACTGATGCAGACCAATATTTACGATTTCTGAGTGAAGCGACGTGTTGTCTTTCGATAATTTTAACATTCGTGTTTGACGCAGTATTTTACAAAGGAAAATCGGATTGGCAATCAAGTATCGGACAATCTAACACCGGTTCAATAACTGGAATTATTTTCAATATTATTTTTGCTTGCATCATCGTGATTTTCGGATACATGTGGTTCATTGGTGATTAGAGCAAAGCATCCAATTTCTAAGATTTCTTCAGCGATTTTTTTGAAATAAACTAATATTTTTGTTTAGATAATAAAACATGAGAATATGTACTAAGATGTTGAGGTGGATGCATGATTACTGCACAACTTGCAGCCTTAAATGGGTCAATCAAGGCATTAGTCTTGATTGGGAGTATGGCCACAGTGGGAGCAGGTCTGTTGACTCTTGTAATTGGCATGGATACACCTTTGGCTCCATGGGAGAGGCAATCTAGCGCCATGTTTCCTCCGGTATTATTCACACTCGCTAGTTTCGTCGCCACCGTTGCCTTTTGTGCATCTACGGTTGTCTACCACTCCTTGCTGAAAATGATTACAAATAAACCTGACCAGTGGTGGAGAATAAGCGGTATTCTATTTCTGGTCGTTTACGGAACGTTTTCCTTCAGCTCGCAATCGGTTGAAGCGGCCATAATGCTCAACATATTGCATTTAATCGTGGGTATTCCAGCCCTCATCCTCATTCCAAGTGCAGTTAATAAGACCGGAAAACTCTCATCATGACTTATTGTTATCTGATTATGATTTCCTAATTAATCGAGGAATTAGAGCAGGAGTATTTTGTCTGTACTTTTGATATTCTGTTTGATCTCCCCATTTTTCTGAACCCCGTCGTTCGAGAATAGGAATTCCACTGATTTTTGTTAAGAGGATATAGATGAAAAGGGGAGATATCCAAGCGACTCTTTCTAGACCGGTGAAGCAGGATACTCCAAAGAAGGCTATCCCAGTCCACAATAGAATTTCGCCTAGGTAATTGGGGTGTCTTGAGTAAGACCACAGGCCACAGTCTATCCATTTGTCCTTATTACTGGATTCAGAATTGAATACAGTCTTTTGATAATCAGCAATTACTTCAATGCTAAATCCTAGAAGCCATACTAACAATCCAATCGCATCCCAGATACCTAATTTTGGGGCTATACCTGCTTGACTATTGATCACAATAACTACTATCATTGTCAAGAACACCCACAGCCCTTGAATTGTCCATGGTATAAGAAAACGAACAGGTGAGGTTTTGAGTCGATCAAAGCGTCCATCTTTGCCGGTTCGGTGAATGCGAAGATAAAGAAAACTGGACAGTCGCAAGGACCAGATGACAACAAGTAAACTGACGATTAATTCTCTCGAACTTGGTGGTTCATACCGCGACCCTGCCCAAAGACTGAATACTATTACTGTAAGAAAAGTTAACCCACCTGTTAAATCATAATAGCGTTCTGTTTTTGCTAAAGATGCTGGTATCCATGCAAGCCATTGTATGCCAATGCAGATCATTGCACAATACAGGACGGCTGAGTATCCGTTTAGATCGACTGAATTATTATCAACGGCGTAAACCATCAAAGAGGCAATAGTAAACACAGACGCCACAACAATGGTTGTCAATCGCCAATCTTGACGCGTAGTATTCACTGCCATCGGCTAATCATTACTGTCATATTGTTAATAATTATGTTTTACAATTCAACATTGACATTGCGATAATTCCGCTTAGTTGTTATCCACTGCAGAAGGGGTATGTAACGAAAGTGATCAACTAGAACCAGTGTTTTACACTGATTAAAAATCAGAATAGAATCTTCCCGATATGGCAATACATTCTAACAGCATCACAGTGAATTAGTTGGGGATAGCAACACTCCACTCGGCTGTTGGTTTATGCCAGTCTCTAATTTGGTCAGTTTCAAGACGAATTTGAACATTCTCGCCTTGTGAAAACTCTAATTCGGACAATTCGAAGTCAATAATTTTCTCATTGCTTCGAAATGTGTCGTCAAACAATATTTCTTCAGAAACTACACCTCCTAAGTCAGTTCTTTGTAGAATCACTCGTACATGGCATTCTTGGAGCGGATTTCTTAAAGTGCAAGATTCGCTACTTCCGTCATGCTCAACCTTGACAAAGCCCTGGATTGATTGCATTCCATTGGTTGCTACAAGATCAATTACAGTGTCTTTTCCAGTTGGGGCACAAGAGCATTCCATATTGTCTACTTCTGCAAACGAATCACGGTTCACTGTAATTTGAATTGAAGCGGTTTCAATGTTATCATCGCTAATTGATGTGGCGACAACAACAAATATTCCTGATGTGTCGTAATTATGGCTAACAGACGAACCTGAAGCAGTAGTACCATCACCAAAGTCCCAAGTAATCGCATCACTTCCGCCACTTGATGAAAATTTAAATTCATGCAAAGCCCAAGTTACTTGTTTTTCTTCATCATTATCTCCTTCGTCTATTTCAATCAAAGAATAAAAGTTTGTTCCGTTGGAATTATCCACTTCAATCGAGAAATCTTGGTCGTTTTGGTTTGATAAATTGACATTAAGCCGTTCAAAAATAATTCCACCAAACATTCCAGATAAAAAGATAACAGCACCGATGGCGGCAATTACTTTAGATGACACAAGTCTTGATTGAATGGTTTGCTTTTGAATGCCTGTTTCAATCTGTGTTGTATTTTCTGCAAATTAACTTACCTAATTTTGGTTAATTTATGACCAATGAAGTATTTTTTCAATCGCTGCCATCGGGGTTATCCATTGAAGACCAATATAGGAAATAGCCTGAAATAATGTCATACATGTACTCAGTGCTACTACTTACTCCGGTGGTATGATGTAGATCGAAGAAATCTAGTTCTACCACATCGCTTGAGATATTCCATTCAGAATAGTAATATTTGGCACTATAACCGTTTACTAATTCTGATTTAATCTGTAATTTATCGGTTTTTGAAAGGTTGAGAATATATGTTGCACTATTTGTCGAGTTCGCGCAATCTAAGTCAAATATTCTTGAACCATTTACCGAAATAGTATGAAATATAGTATCCGAAGGCAGATTTGTTACAGTGTTGAATGAAATAGAGTAATTACCTGCGACCTTAACCACCATATTCCACTGGTGATAATAACCTGGCGAGGGAGAGGTTTCTGCGGCAAACCCAACTGCAGTCTGCATGTTTGAGTTCTTTATATCTCTTAGAGAAAACTTCCCTAATGTCCTGTCGTGTAGATTTAGGTCCATCATCCAGAAAATTATTCCGTGAGTGTATGCTACAGAGGATTCCATGTAGGCATCAAAGCCGGGGTTTGCCCTTGAACCAATAACATCATTTGTCCATTGGTCATTCCCCCAATAAACCTCAATACATACATCACCTCTTCGGTAAGAAACATCACAAACTGATTTCACAAATCTAGTATGAGTTTCGACATCTAAGTGTTGTACTCTTGATGGATACTTAAACAAAACGCCATCGGTGAAGTTCGTTATTCGCCATTCATCATTTGTTGTAGCGAAAAATGAATCTAATTGGTAAATTGGGCGGTTTTGTACAATACCCCTTGTTGCTGTTTTACTTACTTCTGTCAGTGGCAAGCCAAAGTTGCTATTTCCTCCATCACCGACTTGGATATTCCAGATATAAGCCAATTTGTTTTGATACTTCGTTACAGTTGTACCATTTGTGTCTATTCGCATTCCAAAGGTATTTTGCGCTCCTGCATCGAGTATAGGCATAGTGAAGTTTAATACACTCATAACTGAGTTAGCCTGTGTACTATCAACCATAGAATATCTGCCAATAATGTTGCCATTAATCTCAAAAACAATGTCCATTGTATAAGGGGCATATCTCAAATTTTCTGAAATCATAAAAGAAATTCCTGTTTGAACACCTGCATATTCACCCGGGGTTTGGAAAGTAGCATTCAGGATAAGTTCGTCCTCAGGATAAATGTAGAAATCCCCGTCCATTCCTACGCTGCCATTAGCCAATGTACAATCACTGCCACATCCAGATGTACCAAAAATCAGTGTATCTGTCATATAATAGAGTGGTAATTCGGTACCACTAAAATATGGCATAAAATCAACTTCAGAATAATTGGTGGTTGTATTTTGGTGTGCCTTGTCATACATCAGTTGAACATCGCTTTTTGAGATTCCGTTGGAGCCTGTCAAATCATTAGGTGAGATAAGTGCTTCATTAAAATCGTCAACCGTCACAGCAACTAAATTAGAATAACGTGTAGAAAGGTTCCTATTCTGTTCGATTATGTCTAAGTATTCAGCAGTAGTATAGTAGTCAGGCATTACAGTCATCGTTTCAATATTCGAGTTCGAACTATTTACCTCACTTACCAATCTTTCAATATTGCTCCATGTGCACTCATAACCAACACCTTGCTCGAACTTTAGAGCATCGATAAGATAGAGGTTCTGCCCAGTGGCTTCAAGGATCTCAACAGTTTTTTCGGAATCAACACTTTTCCATCCATCTTCCGATGTGCACCCGAATAAATTTGATCTTGAAGTATTAGAGCTATGTATTGGGTCTGTCCATGTGCCTCTGTACTGTGGAACCCTTTCTGGAATAATGGAACTGTAGTTTGCCATGTTCCAATCAAATATCAACGATTCAATAGTCTGATTAGCATTTCTCCAACCAGTGGTCAACCAAATAATCGTTTCATTGGCATTTACCCACCCGTTTTTTAATTCGTAAATAGTACTGTTAGTGAGGTTCCAACCGTTTCTAAGCGAGTTTATTTCAGCATTGGCTTGCAAAATTTGACTTTGAAGTTCCAAGATAGTTTGATTTGTACCAGGTGGACTAATAATAACGGTATCAGATTGTGAATTATTTGAAAACTCCCAACCCAGTCGTAATTCTTGCAATGTTTGATTTGATGCCGCCCAACCCTGAATCAACATGAGGACCGTCGAATTAAATCGCGAAATATTTTGTTCGAGCTTTGTGATTGTGGTATTGGCATCATTCCAGCCGTTTTTTAGTGTAGTTATTGATTCATTTAACACATTGAGTTCTGAATTGAGTTGAAAGATAGTTTCCTCAGATTCACTCACTTCGACAGAAATTTCGTTGCTGTCGGCATCGTTATTGTCGACACATCCAGTCATGGGTAATAAAAGAAGCATAATCACCAGCAGAAAAGTTAACCCACTCCTCATGAATTAGCGTCAAAGTATTCATTCTTTATTCTTGTGAGTCGGGAAATATTTTAACATTCTCTTCAGATAGTCTTTTCAAAGGAGAGAATAATTTGAGTCGTGGGTTAGATATTCCACCACCAGTTTTGGAAGAGCAGGAAGAGGAATATTTGGATGAATTGTCCCAGATTAAGGAAGCTGAAGACTGGATTGAGAAACATTCAGTAATAATTCAATCTAGTGAAAAAGTGGAACAAAATCTCAAATCGAGAGCACAGGCATTAGCGGTGAATGACAAAAATTCAACCCCCAATAAAGGCGTTTCATTGATTTTTGGATTTATGTCAATATTAGTTTTTTATATTTTTTTTATATCAGGCGAAAGCAGTGAAGAATTTTGTTTCGTAATTTTATTTCTTTTCATTGTGTTTATTCCTTTTAGAAAGGTCTATACAATTGCACACAAACAAGTCGAAAAGGACAAAAATATAGTTGTTCAAGAAGATGATTACGCCCCGAGTAAATCTTTTTCGAGTTTTATTTTTGGATTTTCAATTCCGTTTTCAATATGGATACTCCTTTTCGCAACTCTAGGCCAGCCGTGTTCTGTTTTCTGTAGTGGTAAAGAGTCATGGTCAATTTTTGAAATATTTTTTGCAAACATTGGTTTTGGTATCATGATCCTAATTTTTGCGATTGGCGACGCCATGGTTAACAAAAAATTATCTTCGATATTATTTTTCCTTGGATTTTGTTCAGGCTCATTTATTGGACTTATGGTTGGGGAATTATTCGCTTAATGCTACAATTATTTCAAATAAGCATGAAGATTACTATGATTGGGTCCTAATGTTTACATATTCATTAATTTATTATTACTGGAGAGAAATGACATCGAGAAGACTTGTTATCTGACAGTAAAATACATTGATATATAGGGATTAAAGAAGTACACTGGCACATGCTGGGAGGCTTGCCGAACCACTTACATGACCGTGCTCGAGCAGTCAATGACATCCACCAACCTAACGGCGAGGGACCTATTGTGGTTTGGTTAAAGTCGGCATTAAGGGTTCATGAAAATCCTGCGATTGATATTGGATTACTGCTTGCAGATAGATACCAAAAATCTTTGTTGATTTATCAAGCCATAGATGAACGCTATCCGCATGCCTCGTTACGCCATCACAATATGTTGTTAGACGGTGCTCTTGACTTGCACCTAGGTTGCCAAAAACAAGGTCTACGCTATGTCTTGCACGTGGTTAGAGAGGATAATCGTCAATCGGTCGTGAAATCATTCGCTAATTCTGCGTCCTGCATTGTAACTGATTTATTCCCGCTTCCTCCATGGACTCAGTGGATTAAAAATATCGCCCAATCAGCAGCCTGTCCGATAATAGAAGTCGATTGTCACTGCGTTATTCCCATGACCATGTTTGGTAAATCCGTTGACCGACCATTCAAATTTCGTGACGCAACCAAGAAAATGCGTAAGCGATTAGTACAGCAGGGATGGCCGAAAAATGAAGTTGTTGTGCCCGAATTCCACGGCGAATTACCCTTCAGGCCAATAGATATTGAAGAGCAAGTTGCAATCACCAAAAATAGGATGAAACTCCTGAAAAATTGTAATATTGACCCATCAGTTTTACCCATCTGGCGTGAGCGTGGTGGAGAAGTTGCTAGTTTAGCAAAATGGCAAAGATTCCTTGAAAAAAATCTCTCATCTTATTCTCGGAGGAGAAACAATGCCGCAGACCCTAAAGGGGTGTCGAGATTATCTGCTGCATTTCACTACGGTTTTCTATCACCGATGAAGGTAGCACGAGAAGCATCGGCAGTAGGAACCAAGTCCGCTGAAAAATACCTCGATGAACTACTAATTTTCCGAGAACATGCGTGGCATCATGTTGTTAGCACAGATAATCCGTACAGTAGTTCTAATCTACCTTACTGGGCTATTGAATCTTGGAGTAATACCGCTGACGACCCTAGGCCAGTAATGTTATCTGATCACCAAATCGAATATGCAAGGTCACCTAGTCGATTATGGAATTTGTGCCAACAGTCTTTGCTTAGACACGGCGAATTACACAATAATTTACGGATGACTTGGGGTAAAGCAATTCCAAAGTGGAGTATTTCACTTGAGCAATCTCTGGCTAGGGCTCAAAAATACAACGATAAGTACGCGCTTGATGGCAGAGACCCGTCATCAGTTGCAGGAATTCAATGGTGTCATGGCCTTTTTGACAGACCGTTTTACCCACCATTACCAATAATGGGAGTTGTTCGTAAACGAGAGTTAGAGACTCATGCCTCAAGATTAGATATGTACAAGTATGCCACATATGTCAACCGCTCAACCAGTTCTGAAAATGAGGTTTACGTGGTATGTGGTAGCAGTCTAATTGAATCCTATGCCGCAAGAATGATGTATGATAACGGAATTAGTGTCTATCACATTAGTGGGGTAGAAAGTACTGAAGAGGACCAAGAACTTAATTTCCAACAGTTAGAAACACTACCGGCAAACATTTGCGACAGGTTGAAGTCTATTGCTAATAAAATTCAATCAAACAGCATTTCTCTAATTAGTAAAGATTTGCTTAGAGGTATTCCTAGCGGTGATTTTGAAAGTTTAGAAGCGATGACAATCAGTGGCGAAAGTAAACTTTGCATCAACTTAGATGGACGCAAATTGGAAATTCCACGATTGATTTCCACAAGCCCGGTAGACTTCTCTAAAGTGGGTGTTATAGGCGATATCGAACTGAGCAGTTTGCAATTTTTCCTAACCGAGGATCTGAAAGATGGTATTGACACGGTTAGTCAGCTAATGCCTGCTCTGTGGAGATTGGCGGAGTTGCTTTGGACTGAGCAATCATGATTGATTAGTGATGATTGATGTATATTTTGCGGAAATGACGAACAACATGATACAAACCTAAATTAAGTCTGAGCTATTATTGTTCAGTGTCAGTTGTCCGCAGCATTACTTTGGAGGGATTAAATGTACTTTTGTCAAGAATGTAAAATCGCAGTAGATCCAGAATGGACACTTTGTCCCACTTGCTCAAGACCGCTTGTAGAAAACGGAAAGCGTTCCCGACAACCAGTGCCTGCTGATGAACGCTATGCTAGTAACTTAGCCTGGTACTATCATTTAATTCCGGTAATGACGGGTTTGCTAACACTAGCATTAGGAGATTATCTTGTGGCAGATAGTAACCCCCTACTAAGAACTATTTTCCCACCATTTTGCTTGATAGTCGGGGGATGGATTGGACTAATCATACTTGGGATTATTTCGAGTTATAAATCCCAATCTTAGCAACACATCTTAAGTGTATTTAGTAAAATAGACCTGGTTCGCATATTTGATTCTGAAAGAAATATGATATGATAATTTTGTGAAATATTTTAGCTTTAAATTGAAAATCCCTGCCGGCAATTAATTTATTTAACAGCATCATTAGTATTTCTCATGACCTCAATGCCCGAACTTGAGGATGAGTCAGTCAATCATTACATACCTGATAAAATTTCTCTGAACGGTGGAATCAAATTATACAAATACTATATTATTCTTGTATTAGAGATTTTTCTGTTCTTTGTGACTAGTTTTTGGTTTGACTCTGATAGTTTTGGTATGTGCTTTTTGTATATCTTTATATTTATCTTAACAGCAATTGCAATGAGCGAAAAATTAGGTGGGGAATTTGGTAAAGCAGTAACTATGATAGTATTTTATGCCATCCCGCTGTCCATTATATCCTATCTTAATGAAGTCAAAAACAGTTGTTTTTGCCCAATCTGGTGTACTTGTCCAGAGCCTCCAGCATACTATCATTTGCCTAGAATGATTGCCTTGGTTTCTTCAATCATCATCTTTATTTGGAGCATTAAAGAACAAGTGAATGGGGATAAAAAATTCGGCTTTGGTCTATTTGTCGGATTACTATGCTCAGTGATGATTTTTCTTACATCAACCTTGGTTGGATTTTGGTAGTATTTATGAAAAAACGCGACTTAGGAGTAATTGATGGGTCGATTAAGTCAAGTAATGGAAAATCCATTATTTCGCTCATTTCTATTATTTTCTGCCTTTAGAGCAGTTTATGGAATGGGAATATTAGTAGTAACTTGGTTTTTAGCAACTAACGATAATACTCCTTGGTGGTTTTCAATCGTATTCTTGCTTTTCTCGATGGTATTTTCAAGGATACTGTTTAAGTTTATCAAATCAAAATGGCAAAAAGATGATGTTCCAAAGACAACTACTTAGCGTTGATTTTGAATTGTTCGACAGAATCCTTGATACATGTTTCCAGACTTTCCCACCGGATGCCAAGGATTTCAGTCGCTTTATCTGATGACAGGTTTGAATCTCCTTTGAATAAACTCTTAGCCCTTTTTCTGGTCATCATCCGCTTGCCGCTTTTTATGCCACTAATCCAGTCAAAGAAAATTACTAATGGCATCATTACTTTTGGTATGGCAATTTTTGTTGCCTTACTTTCGGGGTAAATTTTCCGCGTAGTCTTACACACATCGGCGAAGGTTAGATTTTTATGAGGAGCGACAATAAATCTGCCTTCGGCTTCTTCGACTTCAAAAGCACGTCTGTGGGCAATTGCGACATCTTTGACATGAACAATCGGAATCGGTATTTTTGGCGCCATAGGAATCTTACCGCTGATTATTTCGGGGAAAAATTCGACGCTTGGAGTAGGGTATACAAAGCTGCCACCCATTACCGCACCGGGATTGATAACCCTTAGGTCTAGGTCGAGAGTTTTAGCCAATTGCCAAGCTCTTTTTTCGGAATCAGTTTTAGCTATTATGTAGGGAGAGAATCTATCTGATTGCCAGTCTGCTTCAGTCTTCTCACGGCCTTTTGGTGTATTTCCTACCGCTGCGATGCTCGACGTGTATATCACACGCTTAATTCCAGCATCTTTGGCTGCTGTTAGTAAGTGTACTGTGCCTCTTATAGCGGTCTCTATAATCAATTGTCCATCATCAGTATTTGAGTAGATAGTCGCAGTATGGAAAAGAGAATCACAACCTCTTATTAGTTCACTCCACGGGTCTGCATCAAGGATATCGCCTTCGACCAATTCAAGTCTTTCTTCGCAATTAAGATCGATAGCGTGCTGCCTCACATGGTCCACTTTTTTTGGGTCCGATAAGGAACGGACTGAGCCTTTGACAAAGTATCCGTGTTTTAGTAAATCGCGAACAATATTATTGCCAATGTGGCCATTTACTCCAGTGACAAAGATTTTTTGAGGTTGATTTTTTTTCGCCGCCATAATATTGCGACTTACTCATCACTATTAATTACCAATATTATCCCACAATCAAGAATTAACAATTTTTTGGTAATCTTTACCACTTTGTTTTAATGTTCTTTCTTGAGTTTTATAATCGACATGATATAGTCCAAATCTTAGTTTGTAGCCTTCAGCCCATTCAAAATTATCCATTAATGACCAGTGGTAGTACGACCTAACATCATATCCTCGTTTAATAATCTCAGAAATGCACCAAATATGGCGTTTAAGGTGGACTGGTCTAATGCTATCGTCTGAATCTGCAACACCATTTTCAGTTATCTCGATTGGAACATTAAGTTTAGAAAGTAATTTGACTGAACGTTCGAGTCCTTCAGCATACATGGCATAGCCAAATTCAGTCATTATTTCATGCTCGCGTTTGGGCAATTGGACACCGACTTTTTGTGGAATGAATGGGCTTGTTAAGGCATGGGTGTAATAATTCAAACCGATAAAATCAAATGAATTTTTTGCTCCATTTATTTTACTTCCAAACATTCGACCCTTACTCAGTGCGGATATTATGGCTCCATTCCAGATATAATTTAGTGCACCAGCAGTTAGCCAGTGGATTATATTCCATCTTCTTAATGGGTCAAAAAGAGTTACATTTTTGGCTAAACCGATTCTTGAACCAGGGTTTAATTGTTTGAGAGTGTGATAGGTTTGCGAATGAGCATTGAGCATGTTTTTCATCACTTTGATAGTTTTAAAAATCGAGCCTTTTCCCGGTGGGAACATTTTCATGTAATATCCCATTATGGAAAATACCTCAGGTTCATTTACAGTACACCAATCCATTACTTTTGGATTTAATTTAGTGAAAACTTTTTTGCAGTATTCAGTCCAATGACTGATGTTTTCTTGTTGGTAAAACCCACCAATTTCCTCGAACCAAATCGGGTGAGAAAAGTGGTGTAGTGTGACCATCGGCTTAATTCCTTTAGCAATTAGGTCATCTATCATATCAGAGTACTGGTTTAGAGCATCTTCATTCCAGGAACCTTTTTCCGGCTGAATTCTACTCCATTCAATAGAAAATCTGTAGGACTTAACTCCTAAATGTTCAATCAATTCAAAATCTTCACTCCATCTTGTCCAATGTTCACACGCATTATTACTCTGTTCAAGCCCGGTCCTTCTTTCAAAATCAGACCAATTATTGTTGTTATTTCCTTCAATTTGGTGTGACGCAGTCGCAACTCCCCAAGTAAAATCCTGCGGAAATTGATACTCTTCACAATTTATCTTCGTCCAGTCCAAGTGATGTTCCGGGTATTTTTTTGAAAGAAATAGAATGATTATTGCGTAGCAGGAAAAGCCGATGACCAGATACCACCACCAAACCATGCCACGCGATAAGAGTGTTGCAATTATCAGTTGCGGTGCGCGTAAAATCATCGGAATACTTCTAAATCTTCAAATGCTAGCGTATCCATGGACCCAACCACGATAATCGAAGAAGGTCTTGCTAGTATGGCGGATTCAATCGAAGAGCGAATAGGCAAAAAGTGGTGGTCTAAGTTTTTGTATCCACTGATTATTGTCGGTGTTATTTCAGTTCCGATAGTGTACTACTACTGGTGATCATTCTTTCGACAAAATACCGCAGCGGAAATTATTGCAGATGTGGCTAGAAACATCTCGAATCCAGGCATACTTTCATCATCTGTGCTACATCCATCATCGGTTGAATCAGAACCGCCAAACACACCATCCTGATACCAACACGAAGACCAAGTCTTGTACCAGTCGCCTAATGGGTAATTAGTATAGTTTCCGTCCTCATTAATTGCTTTCACTCTCCAGTTAACATAGGTGTGGTCACTGGGAGGCGTTAACGAGATACCATGTTCTTGTCCATCCACATCTGCATCCATTCGAACAGGTGGGTCACATACACCATCATTTAGGCAGATTTGCGTGGTAATCTCAAAAGTAGTATTATTTTGATAGGCATCATCATTCATTCTAATTTTCAACGACCAACTTTGAGAATCAACAGAGGGGGAATCACGTGACAGAATTGTGAAGGGGACCTCGTTATCATTTGGATTAACGTCTTCGCCTGCAGTTGCATTACCGGCAGAAACATTGGTCATTGCGAAAAAAAAACTAATCAGCAAAGCAATTACAATCCTCTTATCCATGAAAAGGCTAGGTTGATACCATATATAGAATTAGGCTTTTGACTTATCAGGAAAATGTATCAAAACTATATTTTTCTCCTCACGGCGGCTAAACATTCATCAGTATTGTCATTTTCAACACTCATTGAGGATGCAATAATTCTGTTTTGGGTGGTTAGGTGAAGACAACATATCGAATGATGGGAATTGCTGATTTCATCACATTGGCAAATGGCTTACTCGGAGTTGCTGCCATTTTATTCATTGTTCTAGCCGTGGAAAAGTTACAGAATCCCTATTTTGAGGATGGAGTCAACACGAATTACATCTGGGGAGCAATGACTTGTATCTTATTTTCAGTTATCGGAGATATAATCGATGGCCCAATAGCAAGAAAATACTCCAAAAGAAAGCTTCTGGGAGGAACTCTAGATGTGATGTCAGATTGCATCTCTTTTTGTGTCGCACCTGCATTACTGATTTTTGTGATGTTTGGTAGATGGGGTGAAGCGGCACCAATATGGACCATATCTCTAGGAATTGCGGCATGCTGGGTTATCGTAACAGGTATGTTGCGGCTTGCTAGATTCCAATATGAAGAAGCCTCCGATAAAGCGTATTTCCACGGGCTAGCATCACCTGCTAATGCGATGCTGCTGATCACTGCTGCTGCGATGATTTGGCTTCAACCATCAGCGGGTTTTGGACCTGAGGTTTCTGGTGATTCTCTGTTTGGTATATTTGATTCCTCTTCATCGTTTGAAAAGCCATACTTTGATTTTCTAATTTTGCCCATAATGATAATTTCTGGCGGTCTGATGATCGCTGACAGAAAATTACCGAAGAATAAACATGGCTTGCCACTGAAAATATCATCATTACAAGGTCTAGCTATTTTGTCAGCAACAATTCTTTCTTTATTCAATTCCACTGATTTTGGCATTAATTCAGGCGATACAAAACCACAATTTTTACTGTACTCAATTTCGGGTTTACTATTGTTAGTCTACATTATTACGGGACCAGCGCAGTCAGAATTACAGGAAGTCCATTCCAATGAGTCTGAGTAATCAAGCCTCTAGTGTGCCACTCAATTTACGACTTTCTAGATAGTTAACGAACAGAACATGTGACATTAGAATTATCAGTCCGATTGCGAAAATTATGTCCCACGAAATTTTGAATATCAGTCTAGGTAAATTCGGTGAAACAGATAACTGTAATCCGTTCATAGATATTCTGAACAATAGCAGTAATGCGATATAGTGTACTGGCCATCCGGATTTTTTAAACAGGCTCCACCACATCATAGTCATCGCTACAGTGGCTCCGGCACCCATGAAGCCAACCCACGCATTACTAGGCGAGAATCTGTCTCCGATATAGCCCCCATTGAGAAATATATTGCCCGGGTCAACATCCCTCGGATGAGCAAAGCCATCGATTTGTCCTAATGCTGCCCACCAAGAAAACCATGCGACTACTGGGAAAAGCGCTAACATGATTGTTCTTGCAGTTTCTCGATGGATTTTGTCGGTTTTTTGCAATAGGAATTTCAACTCCTTGGATAGGAATGATTCTACACTTGAGTACAATATCATAGTAGCAGCAATGGCCCAACCACCCCATGTCATCGCTAGCCAATAAAGGGTGCAATAGAGGAATATCTCTTGGTATCCATTTGACTTTTTGAGGAGTAAGTAGAATCCATAAATCAGGCAAAAAATTATTCCGGAAAGAAGTACCCAGTCGACAAAGTTGTTTTCCAGCGAAATCAAAAATGGAATAATAGTGAATAGCCCGGTGACGGTAATTTTTTGATTTCTGGATTTGAAGAAATCATTTCGATTGACAAAAATCCAGGTTGAAATCAAGATCAATCCACTGCCGAATAAGACTGCTGGACTAGTTTGTTCAAACGTAAAAAATATCATAATTCGCGGCAGCGAAAATCCTAACAAACGGTGGTGTGAAAGAAATATAGTTGGAATCATTACCATTGAATAAAATATTTTTTGCTTTTTAGAGGTTTTTTCAGCACTGTTTGATTTGGCAAAAATTGGGAATAAAATCATTAGCAATAACATCAGATTGAGTGCAGAGAAACGAGTTTCGACATAGGTTAACATGAAAACTGTTGAGGCAATCAATAGATATGTCATAGATTTGAGGAACTTCTTATCTTCCGATTTAGTCCACATTAGATAAATTGCTAAACTGGCAACAGTATAAGGTAAGATATTTCCTAAGGGATAGAATATCATCACCACAGTTTGCCTATTTGCGGCAATCAGCGTTGATGTAGCAAAAATTAGTGTGAAAATAGCACCGCTGTAATAGGTCAACTTATCATTAAGTCCGTTTTTCTTCATCAAGTACATGACCGAGGAACAAATTATGATAAAAGAAAAACATGAAATCAGTAAATCGATATTTCTTATCCCCATCTCCTCGGGCGATATTTCATCCCACTGGATGATTTCTGAAGTTAATCCTTCAACGTAGGGATGACCATTTTCTTCCATCCATTCATTTCGCTTTACTGTAGCATTCCAATTCCACTGTTCCAAATCTTGTCGATGTTCTGGACTAATTTCTAACATATCTAGTGGGAAAATTCCGTGATTGGCGTGGGGTAGTGGTAAGGATAACAGCAATGATGGCAAGGTTGCTAAATCTCTCTGATCAATTTGTTTTTCAACTTTATACCCTTTCTTGATGTTTGGTCCCCAAGCCCATGCTCCAACCTCGCGAATGATTTCATCAGGTGAGCCATGTTGACCAGTGTCGGTCAGTCCATGGTCAGAAGTTACAACAACTGTCCAGTTATCCGGCACCTTTTCGAAGATTATGGCAAAGTTGTCATCTAACCAACGCAATTTGTCCATGTACTCAATTGAGTCTTTAGAACCATATCTGTGTCCAATGCTATCTAGTCCGGATAGGTGAGCGACAATTACATTGGGTATTTTATCATACAGAATGTCCGGTTTTGTATTACTAGTGGGAATTTCTCCATCCAGCCAGCTATTGATGGTCTCGAATGATTCTTCATCACCGCGCATGTAATCTGCATGACCATATCTGTGTTTCATAAAGTTGACATTGTCATTATCGGAGTAGAGCTCCCCCCAAACATAGTCACCGACAATGCCAAATTCATTATCAGCAAATCCATCATCATCTCCATCAAATGAACTGGCTAAGGACCATCCGTCAGGTGTTCCCGGATGTTCTGGATGGAAATTGCTCAATCCTTCATTTGGCCTTGATGGTATGCCCGTCGCCATTTCTTTTACACATGAAGCCGTCATGGTAAGTGGATTGGTAAATACATCGATGTAAGTGCCGTTATTTTCTGTCATTGAATTAAGGGTGGGCATAAGACTTGGGTCTTTCATCATGTCTCGCCGTCCACCGTCAATAACAATAAAAAACAGGCCGTCACTAAGTTTTTCATAGTTTTCTGGAGGCATTTCAACCCCCTCTTCCGGGGCTGGCGCATCAGTGATAATGTATGAGCCAGTAAACACTAATGATGGAAGTGCAAGAATTGCAACAATGGCGATTGCTTGGAAGACGAATAATTTATTCAGGGATATGTTAATTTCGCCGCTATCTTCCATGGTCAAAATTTTTTCTTCATGTACTTAATATTCATCACTGCAAGGAAAAATATACTATGGTTTAGACTGTATTTTACGGCCACCGCTCACCGAAATTGATTGAGGTTTACAACGCCAACCTCAAGCCTTTCATGCGTAGGATGTACCTCAATCATTTGAACAGGAACCGAAAGAATTTCTGCCAACTCTTCAGCGATTGAGAGTGGGATTTCAATGCGTTCATTCGAAGCATCAAATCTTATCCAGCCTTCATCGATTTCCAAGGCTTGTTTTAACTCAGTGATGTCTTCTCTAGCGTCATCTGGCTTGGTTGGAATTGCACCAAATAGTATTGTATCATCTTCGCTTAAGACTTCATATGGGCGTAGGTTGGCTTGCCCTCGTCGTCTAAAACGTGCTCTCAACTGCCCAGCATCTTTGAATTGGGCAGTACAAAATTTCAAGTGGAAACTTAAGTCTCTTGACGCTTCTTTAAGTTTCATTCCAAGTTCGAAAGAGCCCTCGGCAGCAGCAGTTATTCCACCGCTTAGGTTAAATCCCCTAACATCCATGTTCTCTTGATTACCAACTGTTATTTCCAATTCATTGAGGTTGAGAAAATCAACAGGCGAATCGTGAAGTTGTAAAAGGAGAGAAAATAATTGTTCTTCTTTGTCAGGTTCACATGGTAACTCTACCCCAACTTTGATCCCAGCATCTTTACAAGACTGCATAACTGTAAGATATTTTTTGATAGTTCCATCCAACAAATGGAATCTTATTTCATCGAGTTGGGCATCACCGAAGTCTTTCGCTCGTTTCGGATTAAAAGCGATTGAAGTGTATAGATGAATATGGTGTTGAGGACCAAATTCCGCCTTCAGTTGCTTTACTGCTTCAAGTGATTTTTCAATATCCAGCATTGGATCGCCACCAGTGATTCCGGTTCCGGTCGCATTCATTGCCCGTCCTTCCTCAATAACCTCATCCCATGTAGTACATCTTCTTTCATTGGCGAACATGTCAGGACTCTCTCTACGATTTTCTGATAGTGGGCAATAATCGCACCCCCAATGGCATTTTCCAGTGACGAAGAGAACCATTTTACTTCCTTTCTGACATTGAATGCAACCTTCTGCTTCTCCGCATTCTGCAGAAGGAATTTCGGTCGCTGAAGTCATGGCTTGTGGCATGTTATGACCACTCCCAATATCTTATAGGTTTCAAAGTCTCGTAAGATTTCAGTAAAAATAATGCTTTGCTTGAGTAATTAACCATCTGTGGAACCTGCGGTCTAAGGTTAACTCTGGATGGAATGTCAAGGCGAGTTTTGATTCATCCAGAACCCCAACAATCTCTTCATCTAACATTGCTACGGGAGTGCATTTTACCGAGTTAGAGATGAACCGAGGAGCACGGATAAAAACGCCGGGAAATGAATCTGAATCAGTTTTCGCAGCTTCATGTGACATTCTGAGTGGTTTATGATTGAAATTATCACGTTGTAATTCTATTTGATTTGTGTATTTGCCGGAAGGAGTTACTAGACTTACCTCTATTGGAGCTTGAAATGATTGTCGCTGTCTTCCCCAAGCATTTCTAGAAATTTCAGCATCAACAAATGGTTGAAAGTTTTTGCTCGGATTGGATAGAAGAATCGCCCCGGCGCAGGTTCCGAGCACCGGTCGTTGAGGAAAATCTTTCATCCAAGTAAAAATTCCGTCAAGCAGTGATTCGCTCAGACTAGCCTTTCTCATCGCAGTAGACTCGCCACCTGGAAGTACCAAAGCGGCTATTTCGGAATTTATTTGCGATGATTTTCTTAGTTCGATAATTTCAATATCGATTTCTAACTCTTTAGCAGCGTTAAGCAATGCTTCGGCATGTTCGTGCCGCGCGCCTTGTAACATAGCCAAACCGATGCGCAACATGTTAGTCCGTATATCTCGTACTCTATCAGCCCAACGGCTATGAACATCAATACAAGGTGTTGAAGAACTGTGTTAAACTGCGTCAAGCAATGACGGAGTATACCGACGACTGTTTTCTTGTCCCCGGGCCGGTTAGAATGAATCAGGCTTGCTTGGAGGCAATGTCAACCCCGGTTATTACTGCTAGGGGTTCTGAGTTTAGAGACGTCATGGCAGAACTAAATTCTGGGTTGAGGTACGCATTCAATTTATCTCCATCGATACCGGAGAAGAAAACCCAATCATGGGCCGGAGAGGACGATTACAAAGTCGTGGTTGTTTCCGGTAGCGGAACCGCAGGGATGGAGATGATTATTGCCAACAGGTTTAGGACGAATGATCTAGTTTTAGTTCCTACTAACGGAAAGTTCGGTGAAAGAGTTGCAGAAATGTGTTCGAGATTTTGTAATGTTAAACACATCAAGTATGAATGGGGCAGGGCATTCGATTTATTTGAATTAGAACAACAACTCGAGCGAAAGTGTTACGAGGCTCTACTCATATGTCACAATGAAACAAGTTCGGGCATAACACAAGATGCTCCGGCGATTGCAGAGATGTGTCAACGTCATAATATTCCATTTATTCTCGATGGGATTACATCCGTTGGAGGACTACCTGTAGATGTTGAAGGATGGGGAGTCGAGGCTGCTGTGATGGGCGCTCAAAAATGTACAGCAGGACCTTCAGGCATAGCAGCTATTGCAGTTAATTCACATTACATTGAGAGGTGTAAGGCGATTAGAGAGCAAAGTGAGTCAAATCCAGTATTCTACCTAGATATGATTTCAGCATTGAAAAAAGGTGACGACGACCAAACTCCATGGACTCCAGCAATTAATTTAGCCATGGGTTGGTCAAAAGCTCTAGAAGCCTTGAAAGACGAAACCTTGGAAGCTCGATGGAAAAGATGTTCGTTACTTTCACATGGCGTTCAAAATCTTTTTTCTAAACTTGGTTTTGAATTACTTGCAGACCCGTTTCAGAGAAGCGATACCGTTACTGCAATTATGTATCCAGAAGGCATTGATGATTCATGGCGCTCTGAGCTTAAAGAAAAGTACAACACTCAAGTTATTGGAGCACAAGACCATTTGAAGGGGAAAATGTTCAGAGTTGGTTCAATGGGTGAAACTACTATCGAAGAGATGATAGAGGGTTGTAAGAGAATGATTTCTTGTTTCAACGATCATGGTTTAGAACTACCCGATGTTGACGTTGGCTCATTTTTCGAGGAATAGAAATGAATTATATTGTATTAGGCAGATTCCAACCTTTTCACAACGGTCATGTTTTATTGATTGAAAGGGCACTAGAAATGGCTGGTACAGATGGTAATGTAATAGTTGCAATCGGCTCGGCATCCTGTCAAATGGAACCGAGGAATCCATGGACTGCCAATGAGCGAAAACAGATGGTGCAATCTTGGTCTAAACAAGTAGAAGTTGTCTTAATTGACGATATAAACGACCCACTGAACTGGGTCGAGCACGCAACAAAAATTCATGGTGAAGGAATACTAGTTACTTCCGATAAATCGACCGCTGAACTATATCGCGAGGCGGGTTGGGAAGTGATAGACGTAGGTTTGACCAACCGAGAAAACTTTGAGGGTTGGAGGATTAGGCAGACTGCGAAAATGCTTTCCACAATTGATGATTTTGAAGCAGTAAGAGAGGTTTTGTCAGCATCAATACCATCTGAAGTAATCGAATGGCTTATCGAAAATGACGCCTTATACAGGTTGTCAACATTCCAGACCGGTGTCTACGCTGGGTAATTATTCAGAAGATACCACAACTCTCGCAGCAACCAGAACTCTTTGTTTGTACATGTATCCTGCTTCTAAAACATCAACTACTGATCCTGTGGGGAATTTTTCAGAGGATGGAATTGTGGTAATCGCCTCCATTTTGGCAGGGTCGAATTGTTTTCCTTTAGCATCAATTGCACTGACCCCTTCACCAGATAATTCATGCCACATCTTGTTTCTGAGTAGTCTCAAACCTTGAGCTACAGGAGTTTGGTCGTCATCATCTAAGGTGGATAATGCTCGGTCAACATCTGATAGAATCGTTAACATTTTTCTAGCAAGGCCCATGCCACCATACTGTATCAATTCAGATTTTTCAGCCATCAGTCTTTTACGAACATTCTGGGTTTCAGCCTCTTTATACGCAATTTCTTTTTCGGCTTTTTCAGCCCTTGCCAAAGCCTCTTCTAGAGGATCTAGTTCCTCTTCAACTCCCACTTCCATAGTCTCAGTGTCCTCATCGATAATTGGTGTTTCATCATCACTATCGTCAATGATGTCATTGTCCCCACCCGGAGATTTGTCTTCAGACATTGTCTTCCGGTTACATAACTATTCTTTGAACCCGTCGAAACTATGAATTCAATATTTCAGCAATATTATTTTCCCCATGACCCCATTTTTCTGCTTCCATGTGTTCTCTGCCGACAATACCGATTAAGGATTCATCTTGTTCCCATTTGGTTAAGGTATGAACTAAAAGCCTTGATGTTTTATCATGTGCCTCATAGGTTGGAATTATTTTTGGGTCTTTCTTTTCATCTAGAGTCTCCCCAAGTTCTTTTCTTCGGTCCATCCAATCCAAGCAAACTTTCTGGGCAAATTCATCTTCCGGAATTCCAGATAACTTTTCCATTACATCTTCCCATGTAGAGTGAGAGTACAGGTCCTGCTGGTTCGCAATTTCCCTATCTAAAGCGACATCTAGATACAGATATGTTCTTGCTTCCCATGAACTCCACTCACCTGGGCTTGCCCATAGCATTAGTTTGAGAATTCCTTCATCGCCTTCAGACATTTCTTGAAGAGCCACTTTGACATTGGTATCAGGACTTACCTCAAAACCGTCCATCCAATCTAATATTTCTGCTTCACAATCGATATCAAATAATCGGCTAAGTTTGCTATCGGCTGATGGTCTAGATTCTCGCAAAGAACCCTTTTCCATACTGGAATATAGTTCACTCCATGTCATTTTCAGTAAGGAATCTAGGCTCGAATAATCTACTAATAAGACCACGGACTCAATTCCCATGAAATTGCCCAATCAGCCGACTAATTTGAGTTAATCGATTTATTCTTCTTCGGCAAGGCAACAAATCTAACCTTGTCATCAATTTGTGCATTGTGCTATTCAACCTTATCGTAATCGAGCATATTTTCTTGTTTCGACCTCATTCATTCCAAACGTAGTCCATGATGAGGTCCGATTAGACGCAGTGCAGATTACTTCGTATCGATTACTGATTTCCTCAAATCTTCTTCCGTTTTGGCATTGTAAATCTTTTGTTCGTATCAAACCGTGAAAAATTCGCATTCATAGCAATTTCAAACGGTAGTATTGAAGAATGCGCATCATTTGGCCGCAGTTAGAGGGTTTTTTGTGGCGACAATCAAGGAGCAAATCGAATTGATTCGCGCCGAGATTGATAAAACTCAGAAAAACAAAGCGACAAATGCCCACATTGGCAAATTAAAGGCTAAAATCGCACAACTAAAAATCAAAGAAGAAAAGGCTCATGCACATTCAAAAGCCAGTGGTGGCGGCAAAGGTTTTGAGGTCAAAAAATCCGGTGATGCAACTGTTGCACTTGTCGGTTTTCCATCAGTGGGGAAATCAACATTAATCTCCAAAGTTACTGATGCACATTCTGAGGCAGCGGGTTATGCGTTTACCACTTTGACATGTATTCCTGGTGTTATGGAGCACCGTGGTGCTAAAATACAGATTTTAGATTTACCAGGTTTGATTAAAGGCGCCGCTGAAGGAAAGGGGAGAGGTCGCGAAATTCTCAATGTGATTCGTAGCGCAGATATGGTTCTGTATATCGTAGATCCTTTCCAAGATGCACATTTCAATGTATTACATCGTGAACTTCACAACGCAGGCTTACGCTTGAATGAAACAAAACCTCCTGTTTTTATCAAACGTACTGAACGAGGGGGTATCGATGTGCGAACGACTGTTGAACAAACTCATCTAACCGAAGAAGAGATGAGTTCAATTATTCGCTCATTTGGTTATACTTCAGCGATTGTTACGCTCAGAAATGATACCACTGCTGAGCAAATAGTTGATTGTTTGGCAGAAAATAGAATTTATGAAAAAGCAGTAATTGCGATAAATAAAATAGATATCGCTACAGAAGAAGATTTGGTAAGAGCAACTAAATCACTTCCTAGTGACTGGCCGATTATGCGAATATCGGCTTTCAAAGATATTGGTTTAGAAGAATTAAAGGATTTCATTTATGATAATCTCGGATTTATGAGAGTTTATCTTAAACCACAGGGTCAAGAGGCAGATTTGGAAGAACCTCTAATTGTCAAAGATGATTCAACAGTTCAAAATATCTGTGCAAAGTTACACAGAGATTTCGTTAGGAAATTCAGATACGCCAGAGTAAAGGGGCCCAGCGCAAAGTTTGATTGGCAAAGGGTTGGATTAGATCACTTACTAAAAGATGGAGATTTGCTAACCATTGTCGTTAAGCGCTAATCCCAAATACCCATATCCATTTTTGCGTCTTCACTTGCGTGTATTTTTGGATCCCATCTAGGTGTCCAGACAAGGTTAACATGGACGCTATCGAGACCGTCTGTGGCTAATGCTGCTCTATGAGTTGCTGCCATTATTTCAGCCGCTGCTGGACATCCAGGGCTGGTTAATGTCATGTCAATTTCAGCATGCTGAGAGTTATCCTTGGTTTCTATTCGAACATCGTAAACAAGTCCTAATTCTACGATAGACAACTCAAGTTCTGGGTCTTCAACTTCGTCTAATTGTACTAACACTGCTTCCTTATCTACCATTTTATCACCTACATATTTACTTCAATTTCTTTCATAACTTTGTCAAACATGTTTCTAAATCCATTAGACCTACTTGGCGATAAGGAATTTAGAACTCCTAGATCACTCGCAAATTCAGGAGTTAACTCCAATGCTTCAGTAGGAGAAATATCTCTCAGGGCGATAGTTAAAATTCCCATTAGACCTTGAACTAACTTTGAATCAGCACCAGCTTTGAAAATTATTTCTTCGTTTTCGATACTGACTTTTACATGCGCCTCAGATTGGCATCCACGTACTCTTGTAGAATCATTCCAAAACTCAATATCAAGAAAGTCGACTTCTTCGGACAATTCAAATACCATTTCGAGTCTTTCCATTTTGTCTTCCACTTCTTGAAATTCCTCTATTAAATCTTGAATAGTCAGCGTTCCACTCAAGCAAATCTCTCCAGAATTTCTTTCAGTTGCTTTACAAATGATTCGACCTCTTCACGAGTATTGTAGAAATACAGAGAGGCTCTTACAGTGCCTGAAATTTTTAATCTCTCGAGCAATGGTTGGGCACAGTGGTGTCCTGTTCTAACTGCAAAACCACGGGCGTCTAAAAGATGAGCAAGGTCCTCGCTGTTCATGGTAGGATGAAGGAAAGATACTACAGCGGCATCACCATCATCGTGTCTTCCGTAAACGGTCATACCCATTGATCGTAGTTGTTCTGATAACCACCTTGCGATTTCAAGTAGTCGTAAGTGTTCAGATTCAAAATCAATTCCTTGCATCCATTTGAGGGCAGCATTCCAGCCAATTGCTTCGGCGATTCTGGGGGTTCCTGCTTCAAATTTATGCTCATTATTTTGATAGGTTGAACCATGAATAGATACGGTTTCAATCATATCGCCACCGCCCATAAATGGTTGCATCTCTTCGAATACATCGTTGGTAACAAGAAGAGCACCAATGCCAGTAGGTCCACACATTTTATGGGCTGAAAATGCCATAAAATCAGCACCTAGTGATTTGAAATCGATCGATTGGTGGGGTGCACTTTGAGCGGCGTCCAGCAAAACTTTAGCGCCATTTTTCTTCGAAATTGAAATAATTTTTTCAATCGGGTTACAAACTCCCAAGACGTTAGAGATGTGAACTACACAGACCAATTTTGCCCCCTCAATGGATGCCTCAAAAATTTCCATGTCTAAGGTTAAATCCTGTTGTACAGGTACATATCTTAGCTCGATATTCATTTCTTTCGCCAACATCTGCCAAGGGACAATGTCAGAGTGATGCTCCATTTCAGTCAACACAACAGCATCGCCTGGAGCAAGATTTGCTTTGGCCCAAGCATGGGCAACTAGATTTATTGCTTCTGTAGTTCCGCTAGTTATGATAACCTTATCAGAATTAAAAATCTGTTTTAGTGAATTCCTGCAGGCTTCATACCCATCGGTTGCTTCACCTGCTAGAGTGTGAACTGCTCGGTGGACATTTGCATTCGAGTTGGTGTAGTAATCATTCATTGCATCGATAACGACTTGTGGTTTTTGAGTTGTAGCGGCGTTGTCTAAGTAAACTAACGGGTGACCATTGACCTTTCGTTGTAAGATTGGGAATTGTTCTCGCATAAATTCACCCCACTATTTCGCATTCAAGGTGAATCTTTAATCTAGCCTTGAGATCTTCAGAGATTGTTTTATTGTTAAATGATGAGAACGTGTTAACGAGAAAACCTTCGACAATCAATGCTTTAGATTGCTCAGTCGACAAACCGCGAGATTGTAGATAGTGCATCTGTTCTTTGTCAACAGGAGCACTGGCTGCTCCGTGTGTTGCAGTTACTTCGTCGGATAAGACTTCCAGTTCAGGAATTGCGTCAGCCCTAGCTTTTTCAGATAGCAGCAGGTTATGAAATACTTGGGCAGCATTAGAATAGTTAGCATCGTCAGAAATTAATAACTGTCCGGTTCCAATAGAATGGCTTCTGTCTCCACATGCAGCATTCATTACTAGCGAAGAGTTTGTGTATTTGACTAGGTGGTTGATTTCCATGTGGTGGTCATCATGTCGAGAATCCATGCCATAAACGGCAACTGCTTGGTTCAGGGAGGAATTTTTTTCAACCAAGGTAGTCCTAATATCGGTTTTGTTCCGTAGTCCGCCGATTGATAACTCAGCGTACTCTAAGGTTGAATCCCTGTGAACACTCCAATCTTCACATCTGAGAAGTTTGGAATTTGAGTCTAGTTCATTCACAAAGGCATATCCAATGTTGGAGTTTTTGTCAATAGTCCCAGTAATATGTAGGCCGGTCCAGTCGCCATCTCCGGACAGGTGGATTATTACACTTGCATCCCCTTTGCATCTTATGTTTAGGTGACCAATGTTGGTCTCACCTGATGATGATAGGTTGATGTTTATTATTTGCCCTTTGCCCACAACTTCGATATCTGTCATGCCATCATGGCACTCGGAAATAAAAACTCTAGAAATATCAGAATGGTTTCCTATTACTCGATGCGAATCATGAAATTTGCATTCTCCAGTTATGTCAACACTCAACGGATTTGACTCAGGAATTGTTTCAACCTTGGAGGGGTGTATTCGCTTCCAAGGAGTATATCGCCATAAGTGTTCAGAACGTGGAGGGATTTCCATGTCCAAGTAGGTCATCCGATAGCACCCTCCATCTCTAGTTCAAGCAATTTGTTCAGTTCAACAGCATATTCCATCGGTAGTTCTCGAGTAAATGGTTCAAAGAATCCATTGACGATCATACCCATTGCTTCTTCCTCGCTAAATCCTCGACTCATAAGATAGAATAATTGCTCGCTGGAAATCTTTGAGACACTGGCCTCATGTTCTAAATCAGCAGTTGGATTTCCAACTTCCATGGTTGGGTAAGTGTCTGAGCGTGAGTCTTCATCAAGCATCAATGCATCACAAACTACTTTTGACCTGCAACCTTCAGCCTTTGGAGAGACTTGAAGCATTCCTCGATATGATGAACGACCACCATTCTTTGAGATTGATTTTGATAAAATATTGGAAGTTGTCCTCGGTGCTAAATGGTGAACTTTGGCCCCTGCATCTTGGTGTTGTCCCTCGCCGGCATAAGCAACTGAGATTACTTCTGCATGTGCTCCCTCTCCCTTTAGAACTACGGCAGGGTACTTCATTGTCAACTTGGAGCCGATATTGCCATCAACCCATTCGATAACGGAATTCGAGTGAGCGACTCCCCTCTTAGTGACGAGATTGTAAACATTTGCCGACCAGTTTTGAACTGTTGAGTACCTAATTTTGGCATTGTCCATGGCGATTAATTCGACAACAGCAGAGTGTAACGAGTCAGTAGAATATGTCGGAGCAGTACAACCTTCAACGTAGTGGATACTACTTCCCTCATCAGCAATAATCAATGTCCTCTCGAATTGACCCATGTTCTTAGCATTGATTCTAAAGTAGGCCTGAACAGGCATTTCAACATGTACATTTTTCGGTACATAAATGAATGAACCTCCAGACCAAACAGCGGTGTTTAGAGCGGAAAATTTATTGTCAGCATATGGTATGACACTGCAGAAAAACTTCTTGACAAGTTCGGGATGTTCTTTTAGTCCGGTATCCATATCTAAGAATATAACTCCTTGTTCTTCTAGGTCTTCTCTAATAGAGTGGTACACTGCTTCTGATTCGTATTGAGCAGTCACTCCTCCAAGCCATTTTTGTTCTGCATCCGGAATTCCTAATCGATCAAAGGTATTTTTGATGTCATCGGGGACGTCATCCCAATCATTTTCGGTCTGATTTGAAGACCTAAGGAAGTATGTCACATTTTCAAAATCGATACTTTCAAGCATTCCACAATTACCCCAGTCTGGCATAGGTCTAGAAATGAAGTGGTGGTAGGCTTTGACTCTGATTTCAGTCATCCATTCTGGCTCGTTTTTTAGTGCAGAGATGTCTCTAACGACTTGTTCTGAAAGTCCCTTATCAAATCGAATAGTAGCGTTTTCCGGATCGTGGAATCCATATTGATAATCGCCTACAGCGTCATGTGCTTGTTCACTCATTAAATCGCCTCCAACCAATCATAACCTTTGTCTTCGAGTTTCAATGCCAGCTCAGGTCCTCCTGTTTTGACAATTTTACCGTCGATCATAGCATGAACATAATCTGGTTTAACCAAGTCAAGTAGACGTTGGTAATGAGTGATAACTAGACATCCGGCATCTTGAGCAATTTCGTTAATTCCCTTTGAGACCACTCTTAGGGCGTCGATATCCAAACCAGAATCAGTCTCATCAAGTAAGGCTAATTTAGGTCTTAGCAGAAGCATTTGTAGGGTTTCAAGACGCTTCTTTTCTCCCCCACTAAATCCGTCGTTAACATATCTTGAAAGGAATGATTTATCCATTTCCAGTTGAGACATTGCGCCATTTAACTCCTTTCTAAATTCTCTAGCTTTCAACTGTTCATCCCTGATGGATGACACAGACTTTTTCAAAAAATTACCGACTTGAACGCCTGGAATTGACGGAGGATACTGGAAAGACAGAAACATACCGGTACGGGCCCGTTCATGTACTTCGTAATCTTCTAGAGGTTTACCCATGAATGTTACACTTCCTGAGGTTATCTCATACGCAGGGTGACCCATGATAGCATTGGCCAGTGTAGATTTTCCTGCACCGTTCCTGCCCATAATAGCATGGATTTCGCCCTTATTTATGGTCATGGAGAGGCCGTTTATGATAGGAGTATCGTCAACGGATATATGCAAATCAGTGATGCGAAGTACTTCCATGTCTGCTCCCCTCATAGACTTCGTCTCTTTTCTCCTTTATGAAGTGGTGTAATACAATGTCACGCAGTAAAGCGTTTTTAGGTTAACCTAAAACTCGATAATTACCGTGGCAAAAGCATTCAAATTAGACCCTAACTACCCAAGCACATGACCGACGATGATTTGGTGGCGAAATATGCTGCTGAAGCGTTAGCGTCAATGAAGCAAGAGGCACAAAAAAGAATCGATGAAGTTGTTGATGTTGAACTTGAAGATAGATTGCGTCAGACTTCTTTATTCACTCTGCTAGATGGTGTTGAAATCATTCCAGCACTTCTGGCGAGGCTAAACGAAGTTAGGGCTGCCTTAGACGGTCATGGTGGCGGCATTGAGTTAACCTCATACGTAATTACCGGCGAACAGGAAAAGACCCTTGAGATCGTTCTGGATTTAACCGGTGCTTGCTTGTCATGTGGCGCTGCACCAGGTACTCTCGAAGGGGTCAAGAATGACTTAGAATCGGACACAGAAATTTCATCAGTCAAATTTTCAAGTAAATTACTAGATACCTTTGATGAACTTGGTCGTGAGTTTATTCTTGCTCACGGGAAAGTGGAGTTTGTTTAATTTTCAATATTTTTTCTAACTAGCAACGGATGGTTTGAAGGAGTTTATCTTCTGGCCACCAACATGCCAGCATGGCGAGAAGGAACCCGTGAAGACCCTAAGCCATGCAGGGAGCAGGACAAGGGTAAGTTCGAAATTATTCAAAGAGATGGTAGAGCTAGAATAGGACGCCTACATACAGAACATGGAATTTTGGAGACTCCAGCTTTACTCCCAGTCATCAATCCCAATATTAGAACAGTCGAGCCAAGAGAGATGTGGGATAGATACGGAATTGGAGCTTTAATTACCAATTCATATATTATTTGGAAACACAAAGAATTGAAATTGAAAGCCCAGAAAGATGGGGTTCACTCCTTGCTTGATTACCCAGGAATTGTTATGACAGATTCAGGTACATTTCAGTCATATGTATATGGAGATGTCGAGGTGGGGGTTGAAGAGATTGTTAAATTTCAACGTTCCATCGGCGTCGATATTGCAACTATGCTGGATGTATTTTCTCGACCCGATATGGATGAATCAGAGGTCGAAAGTTGCGTTGACCAAACAATTGAAAGAGCGCAAATAAGCATTGATGCGTCTCAATCTACCATGCTTAATGGACCGATACAAGGTGGAATTTTTAGAGATTTGAGGAAAAAGTCCGCTTCAGGAATGAGTGAGTATGAATTTTCGGTTCACCCGATTGGAGGAATTGTACCGGTTATGGAACAACATAGGTACAAGGAATATGCCAAAATTATGCTTTCATCCTTGCCATACTTACCTCCAAATCGTCCTGTGCATATGTTCGGTTGCGGACATCCAATGCTCTTTCCGATGTCTGTTGCACTAGGAGCAGATCTATTCGATTCTGCAGCCTACGCCTTATTTGCTCGAGATGGTAGATTGATGACACCATGGGGGACTGAGAAAATTTCTGGGCTCGTCGATTGGCCAGTAATCACCCCTAGTATTGCAAATTTAACTCCTAAAGAGGTACTTGAGATGGATGAGAATGACAGGACAGTGATACTGTCAAAGTACAATCTTGAGGTAAGTTTAGCAGAACTCTCAAGATGTAAGCAAGCGGTTAGAGATGGCACTATCTGGCGTTTAGTTGAGCGACGAAGTCACCAACACCCTGCATTACGTGAGGCCTTTCTCTGGCTAACTACGAACCCTTCCAATGCGCTAATATCAAATTTGTCGAGTAACCAAATGGTACTTGACGAGAAATTAGCTTCGCAGGAAACAGGACCCGAAAAAGGCGTTTGGGAACAGAGCTGGGATTGGATTGTAAATTCGCAGACTACGCCGAGAAAGGGAGGTGAGCCATGGGGCGGCAATGATACATTCACCAGGCCACACATAATTGCTGCCAGAAATTTTATGTTTTCCCGTTGGCATCCTAAGGCTAACAGTGGTAAAGGGTCGTCTGAAGTTATGGTTTTACATGGTAGATCCGGCCCCTGGCGCGATCGATGTGATAATCTATTGACTAGGCTGATACACCATGCCCCTGGATTGGAAGTTATGATTCTTACACCAATTGGTCTGATGCCGTACTCTCTGGAGGATGTAAATCCTTTCACACACATCGAAGGTCCGGATTGGCTGTGGAGAAGTAGGCCTAATTTGCCGTTAATTAGAGATGAATTAGAGAAATTTTCCATGGGTGATAGAAAAATCATTACCCTCGATTTGAGAGATGATAGTTTAGTGAACAGAGCATTTTCAAAATTAATTGAACAAGGTGTCCTAAGTGAAGAAAGTAGAGATGGATTGGTCGAGGCGAAGGATTTTGAAAAATCACAAACAAGTCTACGTCGAAGAAAAGCAGCCGACAAATTTGCATTGTTTTTCAATATTCAAAGCGAGTTATCTTACGAATTAACCGCACAGACTGAATTTGTAATCAATCGCCAAGGACGGATAAAAAACGTACTAACCTCAAGTGGCAAGCATTTAGCGAGTTTCAGACTTGGCGATGGTGGCCTTTCGCTCAACAATGATGGAGCTATTGAACTGCATAGTCATCGCCGCAGAGAACTACCTAAAGCATTTACTGAATTGGAAATTTTCGGATACACAGGCGAAGGTCTGGCATGGGTAGTGGTTGATGATGATGCAGAACCATTCATCCGTCAGGGGCGCAATGTTTTCCACGGATTCGTCATTTCGTGTGACCCTTGGGTTAGGCCTAACGAAGCCTGCTTAATTGTTAACAGCAAAGGCGAATTATTGGGTCATGGAATTTCGCAGTGCACTGCCAGAGAACTAGCAACGTTTACCAAAGGGGTAGCAGTAAAGACTCGAGACGGCATCAAATTAGAAAATTAAACAAACATGCAGTAGTAGAATTGAATAGTCGTCCTCAATCTGACAATGTTAGAGGGAGTCTTGCAGTGGTCGGAGATTACATAATCCAGACGTCCAATCTGTCAAAATCCTACGGCCCTCACATGGCTTTGGAAGACCTAAACCTCAAAATTAGCAAGGGTGCAACAGGTTTACTGGGCCCCAATGGGGCGGGTAAGTCGACATTTCTCAAAACAATATTAGGTTTGATTCAAGCAACTTCCGGTGATGGTAAAGTTTTAGGGTACGACATTAGGACTGAAGGAGCCTCAATTCGTTCTCGAATTGGATACATGCCGGAATATGACGCTCTGAATCCGGATATGGATGCAATTTACCAAGTCCGTTACTCTGGCGAACTACTTGGAATGAATCCAGTTGTTGCTATGTCGAGAGCCCATGAAGCATTACAGTATGTCGGCTTGGGTGAACAGCGTTATCGAAACATTGGAAGCTTTTCCACCGGAATGAAACAGGCTACAAAACTTGCATGTGCTATTATCCATGACCCTGAATTGATAATTGCTGATGAACCATCCAATGGACTGGACGCAGTTGCTAGAGAATTTATGATTACAACATTACAAAACACAGTTAACACTGGTAACCGCTCTGTCTTGATGGCATCACACTTGATGGATGACGTTGAGAGGGTTTGTGACAACATTGTCCTTCTTCACAAAGGTAGGTTGGCCGCTCAAGGTAGAATTGAAGATTTGAAAGACATCGATCGAGAAATTGAGATTCACGTTTGGGGAGGGGCCTCCAAACTCGAGGAAATGATGACTAACTCAGGTTTAACAGTTCGAAGGGAAGGAAGAATCATGAGAATACAACACATTGGAGATGATACGACAACAAAAATTCTTGAATGCGCTGCAAAAACCGGGGCACAAATCCGTAGGATGCATGAATATGAGGCATCTTTAGAAGACCTGTTCCTTGTAATTATGGAAAATCTCGGTTATGAGGTCAAAACCAGTGAGGATTTGCTTAGAAATCCGGTTTCGGCCCGCCAAGTAGATGCTCCGCAGAGTATGGGTGGTGGTTCAGCATGACCGAAGATCAACCTCCGGATACTACTCCAATCGTTGTGAATCAGGAAAAAATTTCCTATGATGCAGCAGCACCTGTAAAGGGGCAAGGCCGTATGGACGCTGCTTGGGGTTCGTCTGAAGGTGATGAGGATTTATCCGCTCAAGTTTCTCCTTCAAAAGACACCACTGGATTCGTTTTCGAACAAGTTTACCAGCCATGGAATGGAACTCTAAATCCTAGATGGATGAGGAATTGGGCCATATTAAGACACCATGTTGCAGGAATTTTTAGAAAAGGTCACCGGCCTTGGAGCATTCCTACCAGACTTTTCTTGGTTGTAGTTTTCATCGCCTCTTTGGCTGACGTTGGTTTGACACTTCTGTCTGCATTGATTGGTAGCGCTGAATTGCATTCAATGTGGGGTGTCAACCGTGATAATCTATACGGTCATGTGTTAGGTTTCTTTCCACGAAATGTCCTTTACTTCCCGATAGTTGCTGCACTACTTGTCGGCGGAGTTATCTCAGAGGATAGACTCCACGGCACCTCGGCATTGTATTTTTCTCGACCGATAAATCGTTTCGATTATGTCATGATGAAGTATCTCTCAGTGGCCTTAATACAAGCAATGATTGTCTTGTTGACACTGTGCTTGTATTACTTCTCTGAAATAGTTAGCATGGGCCGTGGTTGGGCTTGGATAATTGATACTTTTCCTCTTTTCTTAGCGGCATTTGTAGGTGGAACCCTACTCATAATCACCTATACTAGCATAGGTCTTGGATTATCGAGTGTCTCCAAAGGTAAATTCTTCCCAGGGATAGGCTTAGTAGCTATTGTTTTAGGAACTAAAACTCTCGCTTTGATTGTTTCTGAATTATTCGATCGGGAGATTCTATATCTCCTTTCACCATATGATTGCCTCGCCCATGTGGGCCAAGCAATAATTGGAACTGAACCAACATATGACCAATATTCGTGGACCTGGTCGCTTGCCTCACTGGTAATAATAAACGCAATTTCCCTCTATGTATTGAGCACTAGAGTTTCTTCAATGGAGGTGACTAGAGAATGATGCCAGATTTCGATCAGCAAGGTCTCCCACAAACAAAAGAGTGGAAGCCCGAGGTAAATGCGCCCGTCATTCTTTTAGAAAATGTATCAAAAACTTATGGTCGAATTCACGCCTTAACCGGCATAACATTATCGCTGACCGGCGGAGTGACTGGGATTTTAGGTATGAATGGAGCAGGAAAGTCCACTCTTTTCAAAATTCTAATGGGTAAAATCAAACCAAGTTCTGGACAGGTTAGATTGTTTGGAACTAATCCGTGGAAAAACCCGGCGCCATATTCAAGAGTTGGATTTGTCCCTGAGCACGAAAAAATGTATGATTGGATGACAGCACATGATTTCATTTCAACATTCGCTAGGTTAAACGGTTTGACTAGAGCTGAAGCTAAAGTTGAGGCAGATAGGGTTCTTGATTTTGTAGGATTACTAGATGTGGCCCACAAACAGATCGGCCGTTTTTCCAAGGGCATGCGCCAGCGGACAAAGATTGCTCATGCGCTTGTCAATGACCCAGAATTGATTATTCTTGATGAACCACTGCAAGGATGCGACCCTTTAGCTCGAACAACGATAATGAATGTTATTCGTGAGCTGGGTCGAATGGGTAGAACAGTAATAGTTAGCAGCCATATTCTTCATGAGATTGAAAGAATAACCGAACAAATTGTAATTCTTCATTACGGAAGATTGCTAGCACTTGGAAATTTACATGCAATCAGAGAAAGATTAGACCAAATTCCACATCGAATAGACATTGGAACAGACGACCCTAAAAGTTTGGCAAAGTCAATCATTGACATTGATTCAGTTCACGGTATATTCTTCCCGCAGGGTGAAAATCTTTCCATTCAGACTCACGATTTGGGAAACTTCCATGCCAAATTGCCACAGGCGATTTTAGACAGTGGTCAAAAAGTGGAATCGATTGACAACCCAGATGACGATTTAGAATCAATCTTAGGTTATCTAACCGGTGGAGGTCGTCTGTGATGTCAGAAAAGACCAACACCATTTTTCGAGCACTTGACCGTAAGGCTGCCGCAATCACAGAATTTACTATGCGGCAGTATCGAACCAAGATTTCTACTTGGGTCGTTTTGATCGTTGGATTTCTGGCCATCAGTCTGCTGTTGCTATTCTACATTGATGGCATGCAACAAGAGTATGAATCGATTGATAATGATGGAGATTCGGCTGATTGGGATGGTGATGGTTACCCTACTGGCCAAGAGCGATTATATGGTACAGACCCCAGTTCGGCTTCTTCACATCCCGGTTTGCTCAATCCACCGATTGCACCAGATCCACCAGAAAAATGGATTGATGAAGATGACTTTGACTGGGATTCTCTGCCTGGGCAAGGGCAAAGAATTTCTGTTGGAGTAGACGATGATGGAGATTGCAACAGAGAAGATAGAACTGACTCTCAAAAAGATTCTAACGACAACAATATTCCCTGCGATATCGAAATCACCGGTCCGATAGTATACGGTGATACATCTTACGAAATCGATGAAGATAACTTCGTCGATGAAGACCCTGACGACGCAAAATATACCGAGGAAGCGATTCACAGAGCATCGATTTTAGCGATTGGGAAGTTAGGGTTTGTCTTTATTATCGGAATTTTTGTTCCGTTGTTTTTAGCGACCGGACTAATCAGAGATGAGATGTCTGCCGGAACTATGCACTACATGCTTTCGAAGCCAATTGCTAGAACTGAAGTTTTCCTTTATCGCATATTGGGCTACCTCGGAATAGTGTGGCCTTATCTTGCGATTATGGTATTCATCTCGGCATTAGTCACGGGATTTGCTGGACCTGGCGATTCAATTTTCAGATTTTCTGAGTTTGGAATTTGGTTGTCGGTATTATTTGCAGCAATGCTTGCAACATTAGTATACGGCATGCTGTTCTGCTTTTTTGGCGTGATGTGGAGATTTGGCATCGTTCTTGCCATTCCTTTTGCTGCTTGGGAATTAGGTATGGCCCTACTTTCAATGGGTGCGCCTGAGACCTCAATCTTAAGATTCTCAGTAATCGGATGGGCGCTGATGATTGTTGATTCTGCTGCGATGCTTGTTTGGCCTGATTTAGATTTATTCATTCAAATGGGTCTATGGGGAGGTGGCGGAGAAGGAACTGGATTTTTTGGTAGTTCCATTGAAGGTGCTGGTCCTTTACAGTACTTTAGTTCGAAGCCAAGTTTAGGTGACATCAGCCCGCTTTTCTCAATGCTACTTTCATCGATGGTTTTGCTTATACAAGCTGCCGTATTGTGGCTTCTTGGTGGATTACTGTTCAAAGGGAAGGAAATTGAATGAGTCCAGACATTAATTCCTTCACGGGTGATTTATCTGCGATGTGGAAATTGCAGGAAAGACCACCGCTTCATCACCTGACCTGGGATTGGTGGTGGTGGCTTCTCATGCTAGATGATGAGAATGGTAATCCAAGTGGTAAGCAGTTGATGGTTTTGTGGTCAACCAAAGATAATCCCAAAGTAACTGTCAGTGGCACTGTGTGGCAACCTAAAGGACGCCCGGGTTTCGACGAGCAGAGTGGTATCGCACTAGATGGGATGGTATGCGCTTGGTGGTATGATGGTAAACGAATGCATGAGCCATTAATCAAACAAAAGTGTAGAATTATTGCGATGGATGATACCCATGAAATGTGGCCACAAAAGTCTAGTTTTTCCGGCAATGGGGGCGGAGCAGTAGTTCCATTACTGGATGATGATTTGTCAATGGGTCTGAAGAGCGATCTTTCTGAATTTTGGCTTAATTTAACAAGTGATGAACAAGATATTCCAAATAGTGTGCCAGCAAAAATGAACTTTCAGATCACTCCTTGGAATGAACCGATGTCTACGGCTAGACATGCAACAGCAACTTACCTCATGAATATGGGGTATGACATAATCAGATTACACGGATGTAAGGTTCGGGGCAATCTAGATGATAAGGAAGTAAAGGGAACGGCATATTTCCAGAAAGTTTGCGTCCAAGCCCCTTCAGTTCCTTGGTATTGGGGTGTGTTACACTTGTCTGATGGATCATACATTGACTGGTTTTTACCTCATCTTAGTTTTACCATAACTGCTAGAGATAACCGTCCGTGGAAGAAACGCGACTTGGGTCACCTTAGCTTATCTCAGGGAGGATTATTTCATGACGCTAAAAACCAGCGAACAGAGAAATTTACCAATGTCGTAATAGAGAAATGTGATTCGGGATTAGTAGAGGGCAAGCACGGACATCATCCAGACGCCCCTCTACCATCATTCAAAGTTAAGATGTGGAATGAAAAGACGATAATTTCTCTGCGCACTGTTGCAGTAGATAGAGCACATTGGACCTTTGAACAGCCTACTAGGGGCGGTTTAACATCCCATTTTACTTACAATGAATACCCTTTGGAGACTAAATTCCTACGAATCAAAGACGAGTCAGGAAGTCGCACAGAGCAAGATTATACTTGGATTAGGGGTAATGCTGAACATTCATGGGGTCTTCTTCACTGACTTTTAGGAGTTTTACAGGGGAAGGTTCATGGGGGATAAGTCGTTAAACTAACATTAGAGGCTATATTATGAGTGATGAGGTTGCCGAGGAAAAGACTACTGATGAGGCATTGAAAGCCAATAATGCAGAAAAATTAGCTAAAACATTCCGTTTGATTGACGGAGAAGAAATTTTACTAACCAAAAAGCCGAGTATTTTTGCCTTCATCGGCATGTACCTTTTGGGCGTTCTCGTTCTCGGATTACACCTAATTTTCGGTCACGTCGAATCTTTGGGAGATGATGCAGAAGGATTTATGGCCATAGTTTGGTCTTTTATCGATTTAACAACCAGTGACCATATGTCCTTCAGTTTCGTGTTTGTCATGCTTTTCATTACATGGCTTAATCGCTTGATGAACACTTCTACTTCCGGACGTTGGGTTACTATGTGGTTATTTTTAGTGGCTATGACTCCTGTAATTATCCAGTTCGACCAATTCTTAACTTTCATTTCTAATATCCTTAGCATGGATAATGAAATGGACTTCATACCATTCGACTATAGTTTTACTTTGTTTGGAATAATTTATTCTGCACTGTTTTGGGTTCTAACTTTTTACTATCAAAACAGTTTCCACTATGCAATCACCTCGGATGCAGTAATTTTTGAACACAGTTTCTTGCTATCAAGGTCACACAGAAGAATTTTGTTTGACAGAATCTCTGAAGTTATTGTTGACCGTTCACCCACTGGGACTGTTTGTGGATACGCAACTGTCTCGATTCTAACCGATTCAGGTGTCGGAATAGTCGATGAAACTCTAGGCGCAGGCGGTGCAGTCAACATGCCTGGAACTGCTGAGAAGCCAGACGATTCAGCAGCCGAAAAGGCTGGAAAGTCATTATTGCGTTCCTTCTTTGCCTTACTTACCTATCAGAGAACTATCAAAACTATCAGGCCTGACCCCAAGCATTGTTTCTACTCAATTAGAGACTGGGAGAAGTGTAAGATGTTGCTAAATGAAATGCACAAGAAACACAGTCAATCCAATCTGCTCAGTGATTTGAAGGATACAATTTCATCAGCAAACTCCAATGATGAGTAATCATCTTTGAGCGAGTCTTTCAAGAACTGCGACCTTTCCCCCCAATTTGTTGAGGACTAATTATGAGTGAAGAAATAATAAAATCGGCTATTGAATTATTTAGAAGTGGCGACATTGAAGGTGCAGTAAAAGATCTTGAAGAAAAGACAAAAACCAATTCTGATGTTGCTATGGTTCATCACACCTATGCTGAGTTTGCCAATATGCTCAACACTGAACAACAAGATGATGTTGTGCCTGGTGGTAAAATTATGATGTCATACAAAAAAGCAATGCAGTTAGACGAAGAGAATGTCGAATATATCGCCGACTTCGCATCATTTGCTCTAGAATGTCGTAGAGTTCCAGTTGCAGTTAAAGAATTTCAAAGGTATGCTAAGAAATTAGAGATTGAAGATATTCCAGTTGACGACGTTCTTTATCAAGCCAGTCGAAATTTAGTTGATGCTATAGAAGTAATGGACCCATCCCGCAAAGCACCGACAGTTCAACCGTGGTTGAAGCAAGCTCTGCAATGGGCAGTTGGTGGCTTGGGATTCTCTGAAGAGGAAGCAATCGAAGTTCTACAAAGTAAAGACTGAGGTGAGATTTTGGCGGACGAAGTCGTTCGTCTAGCCTTTCGGGTTGGTTATTTAGGCGATTCATTTCATGGAAGTCAAATTCAACCAGATGTCAAAACAGTTCAGGGTGAACTCATCAGGGCTTTTCGTCAACTGAAATGGCTTGACAGTGAGCATGAAGGACACAATCTAGTCTTGTCAAGCAGAACTGATGCAGGTGTAAATGTGAGGCTCAATGGTGGTGTTGTGACTATCAGAAAAAGTCTCTGGGATGCCTTAACACCACGAAAAATGGTAAGAGCATTAGACGACCATCTGAATGATGAAATTGCTTTTTTGGATGTTAATGAAGTAGACTTAGACTGGAATCCGAGAATCGCTGAGTATCGTGTCTATCGATACCGGTTAGAAGGTATTGACAATTGGCAGTACCCCGGTGAGGTATTTCATGAGTGGCTTGAATTATTTGTCGGAACTTATGACGCACGAAATTTTGCAAGGATGGAAGAAGGTAAAAATCCCATCCGAAAGATATTTTCTTGCAATCCGTGGATTGTCGGTGGCAGAGTGGTTGGATTCGAGATAATAGGTGAAGCATTTCTTTGGAATCAAGTGCGAAGAACTGCAATGGCCCTATTCAAATTGAGCACTGGTGAATTAACGCCGGAAGACATCATTGAGGCTATATCTAATCCTTCAAAACCAGCTGATTTCGGGGTTGCGCCTCCTGATTGGTTAATTCTTTGGGGAGTTTCTTGGGAGCAATTCCAATTACCACCTGAGGAAAATAGTAATTTTGCTTTCACCAGAGTACCTGATGACGAAGCTATGGAACGAACGATGCGGAACAGATGGGAACATGGTGCGAGATTGGAGATGAAAAGTATGCTCTATCACGAATGGTCATATCTTGGCAGGTTGCCAATTGTAAAGCATCTGAATTAGTCCAATCCAAGTTCTAGTTCTACTTCATCACCGTCTTTGAGATCTAAGAATTCTCTTAGAAAAGTTGGTGATATAACTTCGACAACATCGAAATGTCTAGTCAAATCAGGAATTAATAGCGCACAATCTACTGACTTTCCTTTTGCTTTGAAACTTGCCTTAAACGCTGTAGCGCCACCGAACGAGACGCCGTCTCTGAGGAAACCTCGTATGCGATAATCGCCAATATTTTCCAGTGACACCTCTTTTGCCAAAGCGATTTGATCTTTATCAGCATCTAATGTATCAATTCCTGATTTTATTCTGAGCGCTATATATTTGGTTAAATCAGCATCTGAAACACAAAGGTTTAGTGTCCCGGGCCAAACAGGTTTTCCCATCAATGCCAAAAATTGCTCCTGGTAATGCTTCTGGGCCATAAAAACATGAGCCCTTCCTAGCCCACTGCTTACCATTCCATTCATCCGCACAGACATTCCAAATCTAACCCCTTTTTGATTTCATGTATTTACTTTAACGTGATTTTATACAAAAGCACATGAAGTGTCAAGGTTTGCAGAGACTAGGTGAGACCATGCCCGGTGATATGTCTTGGATGGAAGAAAGGTACGAACAACTATCGTCACAATCATTATTGTGGGAACCCCCTACATTGGAGAGTTCAAATATTCCGCGCTGTACAATGGATGGCAAACCGACAATTATGCTGTCGGCGAATAATTATCTAAACTTGACCACACATCCGAAAGTTGTCGACGCAATGGTTTCGGCAACCAAGCAATATGGTTCAGGAAGTGGTAGTGTAAGGGCAATTGCTGGTACCATGGATATTCACTTGGAAGCAGAAAAAAAAGTGGCTGAATTCAAAAAAGTTGAGGCGTCGCTAATTTATTCTGCCGGTTACACAGTTAATGTGGGATTGATTCCAACATTGGTTACTGGACCGAATGACGTTATCATCAGCGATGAATTAAATCATGGTTCAATAATCGATGGAGTCAGATTAACCAAGGCTAGTCGTGCTGTTTATGCTCACAACGACATGGGTGAGTTAGAAGCAGTTCTTCAACAACACAAAGACAGTGTGAGGAAATTAATTATCACCGATGGTGTTTTCTCGATGGATGGAGACATTGCCCCATTGGATGAAATCCATAAGTTAGCAGAAGAATACGGTGCGATGATTTACGTAGACGATTGCCATGGCGAAGGCGTTTTAGGTGATAGTGGTGCAGGTATTGTTGACCACTTCAAATTACAGGGAAAAGTCGATTTTGAAGTAGGTTCATTCTCGAAAGCACTCGGAGTTCAAGGCGGAATTTTGGCTGGTAGTGAGATGACTAGAAATTATGCTTTGAATCACTCTAGGTCTTGGTTACTATCTGGCTCTCAACCGCCAGGGGTTGCTGCTGCTCAAAAAGCGGCTGTTGAAGTATTGATGGAAGAACCTGAACACCATCAGAAGCTGTGGGATAATACCAATTACTTCCGCAAAGAATTGCAGAATTTAGGATTTGACACCGGTGTTTCCACCACGCCTATTATTCCGGTAATGTGTGGAGAATCTAGCGTTGCTAAATCGATGACTAAATCGCTTGCTAAGCATGGAGTCATGGCTGGAGCAATTGTTTTCCCAATGGTGGCTAGGGACAAAGCGCGAATAAGAACACAAATGTCTTCTGGACTCAGTAAGGACGATCTTGATGAAGTATTATCGATTTTTGAAAAAGTAGGTCCTGAAGTAGGTTTAACTTGATTACTCGGATTCAAAATCCTCGACCACTGACATTATCTCCAAG